>JAEEGG010000699.1_pt1 | contig 100123 bp, 70 predicted proteins | sample 9134161 | NCBI WGS metagenome assembly JAEEGG01 (sample SAMN16246543, study PRJNA631951) | gut metagenome | biome: gut microbiome; feature: rumen; material: CR-attached | host: Bos | place: Iran: Karaj | collected 2018-10
GAATCTCGCCACTAAAAAGATTATTATTCACTAGGTATTCTACACAGACCACATTTTTGGCGGGATTAGGATATACGACGAATGACCGGTCAAAGTCGTGCAGCCCTGTGGTCGTGGAGGCTGTCACGGCAGGCGTCCAGTCGCTGGACTGGAGTCCGCAGACCGATTGTACCTGGATTTGGTATTCGGTGCCCGGTTGCAACCCGGTGATGAGGTAGGAGGGTGCGTAGGCGACGTCGGAGCTCATCTGGCCGTTAGAGGCGCGGTACAGGACTCGCCACTGCTCCGCGTCGCCGGTCTCCGTCCACGCGATGGCGATGCTGTAGTCCGCCGAGTCGATTACGTGCAGGTCGGTGGGGGCAGGACAAGGCGGAATCTCCTCATCCAACGTGGTGAAGACCATGTCGTTGCCATAGACTGTGTCAAGCGGGGTTATCGCAAAGGCGTGGTAGAGGTAGGTGGTCGATGGGGAGAGACCGCTGACCGGTGCCGCCATGCTGTCCCCCGACGCGCTCACCGCCGTGTATCCGCCTCCGTACAGCTCGAAGCCACGAGCCAGTATCGGCAGGTCGCCGGGGTCCGCGATGTGGCCGTGCAGCACCGCCTCCGTCTGCGTGATGCCGCTCGCGCTGTCGGTGACGACCACAGGCAGCGTGTAAGGGCAGTCCGACGTGAACGTGAACACCGTGCTGTCGCCTACAACAAAGGGATAGCCGATCTGCTGGTACAGCTGCGTCCCATCCGGCCCTGTGAGCGTGACACCGCATTCGTCGGTGAACCCGCCGCCGTCCCAAGAGAGCTCCACAAAAACGTCGTGGCAGAGGTCCACCCACACCGTGTCAGACGTCGCCACCTGACTCAGATGGTGGTTCTCGGCCTGCAAGTCGGCAATCAGCACCCCGTCGGCAAACACACTCAGCACCCCGCCGCTCCATCCGTCGCCGTAGGAGTCGGACAAGACGAACATGTACGGGCAGGAGAAGTCGCACAGCGGCGTTTCAAACGAGATGTTGGTGTATGGCGACTGGGCGTTGCCTCCGCAGTCCGCCTTGACCCGCACGTTGTACGAACGATTGGGCGTGAGACCCGTCAGCGTGTGCGCAGGCGTTCCGGTGACGTTCACGGCAGTCCAGGCAGCGGATGAGCTCTCCTGCCATTCCAGCACCCAGTCGGTCTCGCCGCCGATGGGAGTCCAGGAGATGTGGGCGGAATCGGCATGGATATCGCTGACCGTCAGCTGTGTCACCGGATAGCAGACCGAGAAGGTGTCCGACACGTAAATGTTGGTGATGACGGCGCCGGGCTGCACACCCCATGAATGGTCGTTCTTCCAGAGAAACACCACCTTGGCGCGGGTGAGGCTCGGATTCGTGGCCACGGGGTTTTTCATCAGGGCGGTGATATGGACAAACCCGTTCCCCGAAGTCTCCGAAATGAAGTAGTTGAGCCAGCTGTTGTTGGTGTAGGGTGCGTATGAGGTGAAGTTGAAAGCATTCGTGCTGAAATTGTACTGCCCGTAGTTCGGACTGTAGTATTCGGCGTTGACGACCGCCGGGTATTCCGAGGTTTCGGGAACAAGGAAGAGCTTCAGGAAGTCGTTGCGCCCCTCCCCGCCGATGCGCAGGTCGAACTCCACCAGGATGGAGTCGGCGTCGCCCACCTCGAAGAGCTTCTCGGCGGTGACCAACAAGCGGGCCGTGGTGTCGTAGCCGGGTGTGCTGCCGTTTTGGGTGACAAACAGTGCCCCCGTATGGTTCACGGTGTCCACCTCGCCTATCATCCAGTAGTTGGTGCAGCTCGAGTTGTTCAGCTTCCAGCCGAAATCGGAACCCGGGGAGAAGTTGGTGAAATAGGGCAGGGTGGCGGCCGACAGCAACGTGGTCACCGAGACGGGCATCCAGTTCGGCTCGGCGCAGTCGCCGGAGACCTCTATCCAGTAGAGATGGGAGTCCTGCAGACCGTTGATGACGTAACTGCTGCCCGTGGTGGAGCTATACACCCACGCGGTGTCGTCAATGGCATGATAACGAATGAGATAGCCGAAGTCATTGAAGCCTGTCCAGGAGAGCGTGACGGCATCGGCGGCCACATCCACCACCGTCAGGTTGGAGATGGCGGCGCACGACGGACCGTCATAGATGGTGAAATTATCCACCGAGATGTTGCGCCCGTGGTTGACGTTCACCATGAAGCCGATCTGCAACAGGGACAAGGTGTCGGGCAATGGAAGGGAATCCCATTCGTAATTGAGCGTCGAAGTTGTATAGGTGAACAACGTGTGCCACTCGTCCTGGTAGCCCGTCCGGTAAAGCACCCTGAGAGTATCGACCATGTTGGCGATGCCCGTCCCGCCGAAGTTGTCGGTCGGCATGTGACGCGAAAACTTGAAATAGGGATGGCTCACGGCGGAAATGTCCATCAGCGGGGAAAAGACCAGGCAGGCGTTGCCCGCCGTGTCCGCATGGGTGACATGACGGAGCACACCGTTCACAGCCTCCCAACCGTGCTGCTGGGTGAGGGGGAACGTCCAGCATTGCGGATCCGCAAACGGCTCCTCGTAGGGCGTGCTGTCCGTCACGAAGATCAAACAGGCCGAGGTGAAGGTCATGGAACGCCAGTCGCCGCCCTCGCTTCCGCAGTTTATCCGAACTCTCAAGTCATACAATGTGTTGATGTTCAATCCCGTAAGATGTGCTGAGGTCTCATCGACCGTCATGGTGACAACGCTGCTGTCGCTCCAGTCGTCGCCCTGCGGCTTGTACTGCACGGTGAAGAGCGAGTCGGTGGTGGTGACCGTCCAGTTGACGGTGGCCTCGTCGCCCACCACGTCCTGGACGGAGAGGCCATACACCACGTCGCAGTCGGGCTGCCACACCTGCACGTTGGTGATGACGGCGGCGGGCTGCACATCGCCGTTGGTCGAGTAGTCGTTGCGCCACACGAACACCAACTTCGCCTCGCCATTCAATGCCGGGTTGGGCATCTCCGCGCTGATGTGCAGTATGCTGTCCTGTGTCAGGTTCAGCTTGTAATCGTAAAAGGAGGATCCGGTTTGGCAGAGGTAATCGTGGAAATTCATCGCGTAGGCCGTGGCGGTGGCGCTGGCGTAGGCAAGGTTGTCCTCGGAAGAGGTATAGCTCTCCGAAACGGGCGCGAAGAAGACCTTCAGGTAATCGTTCGGGACGTTGTTTTGCGTGTTGCCGCCGCAGAGGACGTCAAACTCGATGTGTACCGTCGAGATGTCGCTCATCAGGAACCGTTTGGAAGCCACCACGGTCGTGTAAAAGTTGTCGTTCCCATAACATGCCGTGGTGTCGTTGTTCGTGACGAACAGGGCGTTGCTCGCCGGAGCGGTGCCGTCCTGGAGCAGCGGCGACCCTATCGCCCAATGGTTGAGGCAGGTGCCGTTGTCCAGCTCCCAGGCGCGGTCGGAGGTCTCGGCGAAATCGGTGGAGTAGGGCAGGCCGACCGCCAGCACCTGCGAGGTGAACGTGCAGGGTATCCAGACTAAGGAATCGCAGTCGGTCGCCACCTCCACCTCGTATTGCGTCAGCGAGGCGAGCGGTTCGATTGCCGCATAGCCGCCGAGGTCGTTGGTGTTGAACCAAAACGGCTCCCCCGCCGGACGGTAACGGACAATGCGGTCCGCGCCGCTCGCGCCCACCCAGTGGATGTAGGCCGTGTCGCCGCTCTGCCCCGCAAACGCCACATCCGAAACCACCTCGCACCCCGGACCGTCATAGACGTAGATGTTGTCCAAAGAGATAGTGGCAAGTTGTTGGTCTTCATGCTGTATGGAGAAAAAACCGAGCTGTAGCGTTGCGGAATAGGACGGAATCGCCAGGGAATCCTCTTTCCAGTTGTACCAGCCGTTGGAAAAAGTGGGCGTGACGAAAGTTCCCATATAATGCCACTCATCCTCCTCATCCTCACGATAATACAAGGCCAAATCCTTATGCTCCCCATTGTATTCGCTCTGCCGCCGGGAGAATTTCAGGTACGGGTGGTCCAAGTGCGACACGTCAATGACGGGCGAGACGGCCATCACGGTGTCCGCGTAGCCGGTCGAAGAGTGGTAGTTGCCTGTCTGGATATAGCCGGAAAAGGATGAAAAAGTGAATTGTGGCGGCAGTGTCCAGCAGTGCTGCGGGTCGGAGAAATGCTCCTCGAAGGGCGCCGGATAGGTGCCGCAGCCCGTCGTGAAGTGCGTGCCCATGTACATGGCGGAAGTGTCATCGCCGCACAGCTTGGCCATCCATGCGATGTACTCCGTGTTGGAAAGCAGCCCGCCGACAGTGTCCGTGCTTCCCGTAACAGTCTTATACACATTGCTTTGCGCACTTTCCGAGGCGGGCCGATAGACCAATAGGAACGTATCAGCCGGCGCACCCTGCCAGTTGAAGACGGCGTGGGCGCCCTCCACCGTCACCGTGAACTGCGGCGCGTCGCACGTGGCCGGCGTGACGGTGATGTTGTCGATGGCCGCCGGCACCACCCGGGCGCTTGCGTTGATGTATCCCCATGTGTAGAACTGCAGGGTCTTCAGGCCGGAGACGTCGTCTAACGGAACGCGGATGTGCCGCCAGCCGGTGTCGCCCACCGCAATTTCTATATGATCGGCACTGTAGACCGGCTCATCCTGCGGCAGAAGGTCGGCGGTGTCGCGCAGGAAGACCTTCAGCCCGGCGTAGATGTTCGTTCCGTTGCGCCCGCCCGACGCCTTCCAGTCGAGCTCCAGCACGTAGGTCTGCGGTACGCTCCCGAAGTCGATGATGCGCTCGGCGAAATAGTGGCTCGCCTCCATGTACGCCCCGTATGCTTCGAGCGCTGTCGTGTCGTTGCTGATGTACAGCGACTGGTCCGCGCCGCCCGCCACGGAGGTGCCCGTGCCGATGGCGAAATGGTTCAGGTACGTGGAATAGACGCTGCCGCTGCGGGTGAGGATCCAGCGGGCGTTCTCGCCAGGGTTGTTGAAGTCGCAGCCGTAGGGCACCGTGGCCGGAATCTGCTGCACGCTGTCAATCTGCGCCTGCACCACTCCGCAGAGCAGCATTGAGATGAGGATGGTGTAGAGTTTTTTCATATTGTTAGGGTTTAATGTTCCTTCGTTCAAGTCTCAAGTCCTAAGTCTTGTCTGTATGACGAAATTCTCCTGAAATTGTTGCAGAAAAAATGTGTCTTTTTTTTGATATATTGCTGATAGTCAATCTGTTGTGATGGTTTGTCTGTTGGGGTTTATAGCAGATGGGAGGGTGATTGTGAAGCTGCAAGAAAAAAAATAATACAACGTAAACAGGTTAAAAGAACATTTTTACTTTCGCGCTTTGAAAATGAAGTAGAATATTAACAAAGTAAAAGTGAACACTATGGATTCAGAAGATGTAAACAACAATGAAGACTTCAGCAAACTGATTTATCTCATTATTGTTTCACGAACGCCTTCGTCACCACCCCCTCTTCCGTCGTCACCCGCACGAAATAGACACCGGCGGCCAAACCCGAGACATCGATACGGGCGACCTGTAGGGACGAATAATGACTCGCCCCTACAACGGTTTTCCCGTACACATCGCACACCTGAATCTCGCCACTAAAAAGATTATTATTCACTAGGTATTCTACACAGACCACATTTTTGGCGGGATTAGGATATACGACGAATGACCGGTCAAAGTCGTGCAGCCCTGTGGTCGTGGAGGCTGTCACAACGGGTGTCCATTCGCTGGTCTGGACACCGCAGACCGATTGTACTTGGATTTGATATGCTGTATTAGGCAGTAAATCCGTAATCAGATAAGAGGGCTGGTAGGAGACGTCGGAGTTCATCTCGCCACTGCCGGCACGGTACTGGATGTTCCACTCCTCCGCGTCGCCGGTCTCCGTCCACGCGATGGAGAGCGTGTTGTCCGAGGAGTCGGTCACGTGCAGGTCGGTGGGAGCGGGACAAGGCGGAATCACCTCATCCAGCGTGGTGAAGACGATTTCGTTGCCGTAGGTGGTTGCCACCGCAGTCGTGGCGAAAGCGCGGTAGAGGTAGTCCGTGCTCGGGGCGAGACCGCTGAGCGAGTGGACGAGGCTGTCGCCCGTGACCGTCACCACAGTGAAGTCGGTGGCGAACAGCGGCTTCCACTCGAAACCGTACATCACGATGGGCAGCTCGCCCATATCCGCGATGTGCCCGTGCAGCATTGCTCCCGTCTGCGTGATGTTGTCCGCACTGTCCGTAACCACCGTCGGCGCGACGAACGGACAGTTTGCGGTGAAGGTCGTCAGCGTGCTGTCGTGGTTCCACATCCCCGCGACCGTATAGACCATGTTCCCGTCAGGATCCAGCACGGTCACGCCGTTCTCCATCCACCAGGTTCCCCATGTCCACTGCAACGTAATGTTCTCATTATGACACAGATTCACCTGCACCGTGTCGTACGTCGGCGTGTTCTGCAAATGATGGTCGATGGCCACCAAGGAGGCGATGTCGCTTCCCTGCTGCATCACGTGGACGGCCGCGTTACCATCCCAGCCGTCACCACGACTGTCGTACAAAACAAAGGTGTAAGGACAAAAGTAGTCGCAAGGCGTGGTGGTGAACGATGTCTGCACGGGTATCGACTGGCCGTTGCCGCAATCCGCCTGCACGCGCACCTCATAGTCGGTGGATGGGGTCAGCCCCGTCAGCGTGTAAGCCGGCGTCCCCGACACAGGGACTTGCGTCCAGGTTGTGGCGGAGACCTCTTTGTATTCCAGAATCCAGTCCGTTTCGCCGCCGTTGCCGGGGCTCCAGGAGATGTCGGCTGTGGTGGAGAGCACATTGGAGGCGGTGAGCTGGCTCACGGGCGCGCAGGAGTTGTTCCGCACCGAGATGTTCGTGATGACCGCGCCAGGCTGGTCACCCCATAGATGGTCGTTTCTCCATAGGAAAACCACCTTTGCCTGGGAAAGATTCACCATGTTGGCGACCGGGTTGGGCATCACCGCCGCGATATGCACCATACCCGTGCCCGTAGAAAGCGCGAAGGTGTAAGGGGCCGAATGCGACTGGTCGGTGCTGAGGCTGAAAAACGGCGTGAAGTTGAAGGCATTCGTGCTGTAACTCGTCCCGGCGTATGACGGGAAACTTGTGGTTGAGGTCGAATATTCCGTATTGGCCGGTGCCAGAAACAGCTTGATGAAATCATAACGGGCCTCGCCGCCGACACGTATGTCGAATTCCACCACAACGGAATCCGCATTGCCCATCTCGAAGAGTTTTTCCGCCGTCACTACCGAAATGTCCGTGTTGCTATACCCCGGCGTGCTGCCGTCGTAGGTGACAAACAGCGCGTTCACGTGGTTGACGGCGTCCACCTCCCCCATCGTCCAGAAATTGGCGCAGTCGCCGTTGTTGAGCAGCCATCCGCGGTCGGAGGTGGGCGCAAAGTCCGTGAAGTAGGGCAAGCTCACGGCGATGAGCGGCGTAGAGAGCTGCGCAGAGAGCCAGTTCGGCTCGTCACAGTCGCCGGACACTTGCACAATATAGGTGGTAGATCCATGTAAATTGTTGATTATCAAAAACGTGTCCGTAGTCGTGACATAGTTCCACACCGTGTCGGAGAGGTCGTGGTAGCGCACCACGTAGCCATTCTCGCTATGCCCGACCCAGGAGATGGCAGCCGCAGTCCCCGTCACATCCACTACCGATACGCTGGTCAGCGGCAGGCATGAAGGCCCGTTATAGACGGAGACATCATCAAGATAGATGGCACCTCCGCCGTCGTTTTGGACGGCTAAGAAGGCGAACTGGATGTAATTGAGCGAATCAGGCAAGGGAATGGAGTCAGTTTTCAACGCGGAAATCTCCATATCATACAAGACAAGCGTTTGCCACGGACTCAACGAACTGCTCCGGTAATCCACTTTCAGATAGTCAAAATGGTGGAAATTAATGTCTCCCTGCTGCTGATGGGAGAATTTCAGATAAGGATGGCTCACGGCGGAAATGTCCATCATCGGGGAGTAGAGGGGACAGGTGTCGCTCAAGCCCGCCTGATAGTGGTGCTGGTGGTACATGGCCCCGTTATAGTTGAGATAACTCCACGTATGATCCGGGTTCACCGCCATAATCCAGCAATCCGGTGTTGTGGAGAAATCTTGCACGTAGGGGGTGCTGTCGGTCACCACAATAGCACAGGCCGTGTTGAAAGAACAGTAGCGCCAATTCCCGACGCCCAACACGTTGCCACAATTCACCCGCACCCGCACGTTATAAACGGTGTCTGCTAATAATCCGTTCAGAATCAAAAAGTTCGTATCTGTCGTCAAGGTCGTGGCCGAAGTCCAGTCATCGCTTTGCAGCTTGTACTCCACCACAAATTCGTCGGCCACGGCAGGCGGCGTCCAAGTCACGGTGGCGTGGCTTCCCACTATGTCCACGACCTGCAAATCGGTGACTACGTCGCAATCGTTCTGCCACACATGCACGTTGGTGATGACGGGGCCGGGCTGCTTATCCGAATACATGCCGTAGTGGCTGGTTGTGCTGTGATCATTGGTCCAGACGAACACCAGCTGCACCTCCCCGTTCAGGTCCGGATTAGGCATTTCCAGATTGATATGCAATATGTTACCTTGGGTAAGGTTCAGTTTGTAATCGCCTCCCGAATACTCCGTCTGGCTCAAAAAATCGTGGAAATTCGCCGCGTAAACCTGATAGTCAAAAGCGGAAAAACTCGTGCTGTTTTCCGACGCGGCGTACACCACATCCGCCGGAGCGAGAAACATCTTCAGATAATCCATGTTGCTATTACCGCCGCAAAGGATGTCAAACTCGACATTCACCGTGGATATATCACTGACATTGAAGCGTTTGGAAGCACTCACAACCGTATAATAGTGGTCTTGACCGTATTCTGCCGCGCCACCTCCGTATGTGATAAACAGTGCGCTATTCATCTGCGGATAACCGCCCGGAACGCCCATCGTCCAATGGTTGAGACAAGTGCCGTTATCTAACTGCCAGCCTCGGTCGGCCGTGTCGGAAAAGTCTGTGAAATAAGGCAATAGCGTGGCGACCACCTGCGAAGTGAACGAGCAGGGAACCCACACCAACGAATCGCAGGAGGACGAGACTTCCACCTCGTAGTTCGTGAGCGACGCAAGAGGCTCAATGATGGCATAACCGCCGAGGTCGTTTGTATAGACCCACTCCGCTGTGGCAGACGTTCTGTAACGCACATTACAGCCTGCGGGATTGTTGCACACCCAGTGGATAAAGGCCGTGTCCCCGCTCTGCCCCGCAAACGCCACATCCGAAACCACCTCACAGTCAGGGCCATTATAAATGTAAACATCGTCCAAAGAAATACGGGAAAGCTGTTGGTTGCCATGCTGGATGGAGAAAAATCCGAGCTGCAGCGTCGCGGAATGCGAGGGAATCGCCACCGAATCAATCTTCCATTCGCTGCTTCCCGTCGGGGTGATAAACGTTCCCATATAATGCCATTCATCCTCCTCAAATTCACGAAAATACAGGTCCAAATCCTTACGTCCCCCATCGTATTCGCTCTGAATGCGGGAGAATTTGAGGTAAGGGTTGTCCAAGCCTGAGACATCGATTACAGGAGAGATGGCCCACGCCGTGTCAAAATAGCCAAAATAGTCTGGGCTGCTGGTGTATGACGCGTAATTTGTGGTATATATGTATTCAAACAACACACTGAAAGTCGGATCAAGTGTCCAACAATGCTGCGGGGCAGAAAAATGCTCCTCGAACGGGGCCACGTAGGTGCCGCAACCTGTCGTGAAATGCGTGCCTAAGTACATCGCAGAAGTGTCTGAGCCGCAAATCTTCGCCATCCACGCGATATATTCCGTATTAGGAATCAATCCTTCCAAGGTGTCACTACTTCCGACAACTTCCAGAGAATCATTGTCTTGTGAATATCCGAAAACAGGACGCCAAACAATCAGGAACGTGTCGGTATCACTACCCTGCCAATCAAAAACCGCACGTGTGCCGACTGTCGTGACCGTGAACTGCGGCGCGTCGCACATGGCCGGTGTGATGGCGATGTTGTCGATGGCCGCCGGCACGAGCCGCACATTCTCATTGAGATAGCCCCACGTGTAGAACTGCAATGTTTTCAATCCCGAAACATTCTGCAGAGGGATGCGGATGTGCCGCCATGCGGTGTCGTTCACCGCCAACTCCAGGTATTCCTCCGCATAGTCCGGCGTTTCCTGCGGCATCAGGTCGGCGGTGTCGCGCAGGAAGACCTTCAACCCGCCAATGACATTCGAGCCGTTCTGGTTTCCAGACGCCTTCCAATCCAGTTCCAGCACCCAGTTCTGCACAACATTCCCGAAATCGAGGATGCGCTCGGCAAAGAGCCGGCAGGACTCGCTGTTGGCTCCGTAGCTTTCCTGTCCGGTCGTGTCGCCGCTGACATACAGCGACTTGTCCGCGCCGCCCGCCACGGACGTGCCCGTGCCAATGACGAAACGGTTCGAGGGGGCAGACATGTAGCAACTCGACCGCGTCAGGATCCAACACTGGTTTTCGCTTTGGCTGTTGAAATCGCAGGAATACGGCACCGCCGCTGGAATCTGCTGCACACTGTCAATCTGCGCCTGCGCCACTCCGCAGAGCAGCATCATGATCATGAAAGGGTATATTTTTTTCATATTCGGTAAGTTTTTGTTTCTTCGTTCAAGTCTCAAGTCTCAAGTCCCAAGTCCCAAGTCTCAAGTCTTATCTGTATAACGTAATTCATCAAGAATTGTGGAAAAAATCTTAATTCTTAATTCTTAATTCATAATTCTTAATTCTTAATTCTCCATTTCGCCTTTTACAATCCGCTTGTCGCACGCGCCTCCGATTTTGTAACATCGAAAAAGAAAAAAAAATCACGTCGGGCAATTGAATTTTTTTTGTATTTTAGCCGCCTTAAATTTAATTGGGAAAATTGTTGTAATATGAAGCAATATAAAATTCTGTTTGTTATTGTAAGTATTTTGATTTCAAGTATTTGCAAGGTCAATGCACAACAACCTGTACTGCGTGGGGCCGACAATCTGTTCCGCGACTGTCAGTACGAAAATGCGTTGAACGAATACAAGAAAGGCATCAAGAAGCTGAAATCGAACCGCGTGGAGATTCAGCGCGCCACTTTCCAAATCGCCGAGTGCTACCGCATCATGGGCGACCTCAAGAAAGCCGAGCAACAGTACCTCCGCCTCGAAAAGAAGAACTATCAGAAGGACAACCCCATGATACTCTTCCACTTAGGCAGTATCTACAACCTGCGCGGCGACTACGACCTGGCCTTGAAATACTACAACAACTACAAAAAGCGCGTTTCCGACGACCCGCGCATCGACATGCGCATCGACGGCTGCAACAAGGCCAAGATGTGGAACGAGAACCCCACCCGCTACGAGGTGGAGAACCTCAAAAAGTTCAACACCAAGGAGGACGAATGGGCACCGCGCTGGGCCAACTATGACAAGCGCAACGCCATCATGTTCTCCTCCAACCGCGAGGGCTCCGTCGGCAAGGGCACCGACCAGTGGACCGCCGGCGCTTTCTCCGACATCTACATCTCCACCAAGCCCAAGAGCAAAAACACCGACTGGCCCGGCGAATGGTCGCCCGTGACCGCCATGGACCAGGGCGGCACCCTCAACACCGGCGTGAACGAGGGCGAGGCCTCCGCCAACCGCAAGGGCTCCGTCGTCTATTTCACCAAATGCCCGCAAGACAAGAAAAAAGTGCAGGGCTGCTACGTCTATAAGTCCATGAAGAAAGGCAAGGCGTGGGGCGAAGCCGAACTCATCGACCTCGGCGACAGCTCCTACAACTACGTCCACCCGTATATTTCCGAAGACGAGCTCACCATCTGGTTCGCCTCCAACATGCCCGGCGGCTACGGCGGCTACGACCTCTACACGGCCACCCGCACCAAGAAGACCGGCAAGTTCACCAACATCACCAACCTCGGACCGAAGATCAACACCGAAGGACAGGAAGTCTTCCCGGTGTGGCGCAATGAAGAGGAGTTCTACTTCTCCTCCGACGGCCATCCCGGCTTGGGCGGCCTCGACCTCTTCGTCTCCCATGTCAAGAACGGCGAATTCGGCGACCCCGAGAACCTGATGGTCCCCATCAACTCCCCCGGTGACGAAATCGGCATCATCTTCGACGAGAACGAGGCCATCGACCCGCAGTCCAAGTCCCCGTACCTCGCGAAGGGCTACTTCTCCTCCAACCGTCAGGGCGGCCGCGGCGGCGACGACATCTACTACTTCCTCCTCCGCCCGATCGTCTTCACGCTCTCCGGCTACGTCCGCGACAAGAACAACGGTCAGTACATGGACGGCGTGGAAGTTGAACTCGTCGGCTCCGACGGCACCTCCTACAAGACCACCACGGACGTGAAGGGTTACTACCACTTCGACAAGGCCAAGATCCTCGGCTCCACCACCTACGACGTGAAGGTCGCCAAGAAGGGTTACTGGGAACGCGGCAACACCGCCAAGCAGACCACCGTGGGCCTCACCGAGAACACCGACCTCAAACAGGACTTCACCCTCGAGCCCATCCCGAAAGAGCCTATCGTGCTGCCCGAAATCCTGTACGATCTGGCAAAATGGGATCTGAAACCGCAATATAAGGACTCTCTGATGTACCTATATAATATAATGATACAGAACCCGACCATCGTGGTTGAGTTGCGTTCCCACACCGACGTGCGTGGTAACGATGACGACAACGATGTGCTGTCCCAAAAACGTGCCCAGTCTTGTGTCGATTTCCTTGTGTTGGAGAAAGGCATCGCCGCCGACCGTATTGTGCCGAAAGGCTACGGTGAGCGTGTTCCGCGCCGCTTGGACAAGGACATGTCCGTTATGTATAACAACAAAAAATACTTCTTCGCCAAAGGCACTTACCTGACCGAGGATTACATCAACTCGTTGCCGTCGAAGCCGGAGCAGGAAGCCGCCCACCAGCTGAACCGTCGTACCGAGTTCACCATTTTGCGTGACGACTACGTGCCCACCAACGACACCATCGCGAAGGTGCCCACCGGCATCGCCGTCGTCCAAGAGCGCACCGTACCCGTCACCATCGATGGCGAAACGGTGAAAGGCACTTGCTATGCCAACAGCAAATCCTTGCAGTTCCAGATCGGCGACAACAGCGAGGAGATCTTCATGAACTACGCCGACGCCACCCGCTTCCTGAAAGAGTCCTTCATCAGCTTGGAAGACTTCGAAGAGAAGGCCGGCGCCATTAAGCAAGAAGACGGTAGCATCATCGAAGGCGCAGTCCTCTATCTCGAAGAGCTGCGTATCGGCGACGACTACTCCGAGAACGTGAAAGTCACCGTCAAGAAGAACCTGCCCGCCGCCATCGTGGTCGGCGACCAGTACATCCGCGAGGAATGGGGCGACTTCACGGTTGACAAGAGCCGCAACGTGATCTTGTACCGTTAATTCCGTTGCAGAGACAAACAGACAAAAAGGGAATCCGGAAGGGTTCCCTTTTTTAATGGTTAATGAGGTTTAAGGTTTAGGGTTTAAGGTTTAGGGGTTAGCGTTTAGCGTTTAAGGTTTAATGTTTTTTTGGTGAAATGCGAAAAGCCAATAGCTAATAGCCAACAGCCAAAGTCATTGTCATTAGTCTATGTCTAAGTCGTAGTGGAATTTTGGTGCGGTCACCATGCCTAACCCATTAACCTACTAACCTACTAAACCAAAAAATCGTATCTTTGCCATTTCCCTAATGGACATTCAAGAAAAACCAAAACCACTGACTATGAACAAGTTCACACATCTGCATGTGCACACCCAGTATTCCATCCTCGACGGCATGTCCGACATCGGCGAATTGGTGGACAAATGCCTCGCCAACGGCATGAACGCCATGGCCGTCACCGACCACGGCGTGATGTACGGCATCAAGGAGTTCTCCGATGTGGTAGGCAAGAAGAACGGCAAAGTGAAGGATGAAATCAAGGCGCTGGAGAAGCAGATGGCGGAACTCACCGACGAAGCGGCGATTGCCGAAGCGCAGCAGAAAATCGCAGATTTAAAACAGAAAATCTTCAAACCCATCTTCGGATGCGAGGCGTACGTGGCGCGCAAGACCAACACCAACCCCACCGGCAGCCGTCTCGTGCACGAGCACAAGGAGAACGGCAGTGGCTACCACCTCATCGTCCTCGCCAAGAACGAGACCGGCTACCACAACCTCTGCAAAATCGTCTCGCAGGCCTGGATCGACGGCAAATACTACCGTCCGCGCATCGACCGCGAACTGTTGGAGCAGTACCACGAAGGGCTGATTGTCTCCTCCGCGTGCCTTGCCGGCGAAGTGCCAAAAAACATCACCAACGGCGACTACGAGAAAGCCAAGGAGGCCGTGATGTGGTTCAAGAACCTTTTCGGCGACGACTATTATCTTGAAATCCAACGACATAAAACCGATAAGCCCGGCGGCGACCGCACCGTCTATGAGCAGCAGAAAATCGCCAACGAAGGCATTCTGCGCCTGGCCGCCGAGACGAACACCAAGGTCATCGCCACCAACGACGTGCATTTCGTGAACGAGGAGGACGGCGAGGCCCACGACCGGCTCATCTGCCTCAGCACCGGCAAGAAATTCACCGACACCGACCGTTTGCACTACACCAAGCAGGAATGGCTGAAGACACCCGAGGAGATGGAGGCCATCTTCTCCGACGTGCCCGAGGCATTAGCCAACACGCAGGAAATCGTCGACAAGGTGGAGACTTACGAGCTGAAACACGCCCCCATCATGCCGATGTTCGAGATTCCCGAGGAGTTCGGCACGGTGGAGAGTTACAAACAGAAGTTCACCGAGGAAGACCTCCGCGCCGAGTTCGAGAGCGGCGAGGGCGGCGAAGGCCGCATCGAGAAGCTGGGCGGTCTGGAGCGCGTCTATCGTATCAAACTGGAGGCCGACTACCTGCACAAGCTCACCATGGAGGGCGCGGTGCAACGCTACGGCGACCCCGTCGATCCCGAAATATTGGAACGCATCGAGTTCGAACTCAGCGTGATGCGCAACATGGGCTTCCCGGGCTACTTCCTCATCGTGCAGGACTTCATCGCGGCGGCCCGCAACATGGGCGTCTCCGTGGGCCCCGGACGTGGCAGCGCCGCCGGTTCCGTGGTCGCCTACTGCCTGCGCATCACCGACGTTGACCCCCTCAAATACGACCTCCTGTTCGAACGTTTCCTTAACCCCGACCGTATCTCCCTGCCCGATATCGACGTCGATTTCGACGACGAGGGCCGCTACAAGATCCTCGACTGGATTACCAAGAAATACGGCAAGGAGAAAGTCGCCCACATCATCACCTACGGCACCATGGCCACCAAATCGAGCCTCAAGGACGTGGCCCGCGTGCACGACCTGCCCATCCCCGAGTCGGATCGGCTCACCAAGATGATTCCGGTCAAGTTTCCGGAAGACCCGAAAACGCACAAAGCCCCGAAAGTCAACATCAAGACCTGCCTCGAGAATGTGCCGGAATTCAAGGCCGCCTACGACAGCAATCCGCGCATCCACGACATCATCCACTACGCCAGCCAGTTGGAAGGCACCGTGCGCCAAGTCGGCATCCATGCCTGCGGCGTCATCATCGGCGCCGACGACCTCACCAAATTCGCGCCCCTTTCCACCGTGGAAGACAAGGAGGAGAAAAAGGACATCATCGTCACCCAATACGAAGGATCCGTCATCGAGGACGTGGGCCTCATCAAAATGGACTTCCTCGGCCTCTCCACGCTCACCATCCTCAAGGAGGCCATCTCTAACATCAAGAAATCCAAAGGGATAGACATCGACATCGACCATATACCGCTCGACGACCCCGAGACCTACCAGCTCTACTGCGAGGGCGACACCGTCGGCACGTTCCAGTTTGAATCCGCCGGCATGCAGAAGTACCTGCGCGAGCTGCAGCCCTCCACCTTCGAGGACCTCATCGCTATGAACGCCCTCTACCGCCCCGGCCCCATGGACTACATCCCGCAGTTCATCGACCGCAAACAAGGGCGCGAGAAAATCGAGTACGACATCCCCGTCATGGAGAAGTACCTGAAAGACACCTACGGCATCACCGTCTATCAGGAGCAGGTGATGTTGCTGTCGCGACTCTTGGCCAACTTCACCCGCGGCGAGTCCGACACCCTGCGTAAGGCCATGGGCAAAAAGCTGAAAGACAAGCTGGACGCGCTGAAGCCCAAGTTCATCAGCGGCGGAAAAGCCAACGGCCACGACGAGAAGACGTTGGAGAAAATCTGGGCCGACTGGGAGAAATTCGCCTCCTACGCCTTCAACAAGTCACACGCCACCTGCTACTCGTGGGTCTCATACCAAACAGCTTATCTCAAAGCGCATTATCGGGCCGAGTTCATGGCTGCCAACTTGACGAACAGCGTCACCGACATCAAAAAGATCACCACATTCATCGAAGACTGTCAGAAGAGCGGCATCACCGTCAAAGGTCCGGATATCAACGAGTCGGACGAGACCTTCACCGTGAACAAGGACGGTGACATCCGCTTCGGTCTGGCGGCGTTGAAAGGCGTCGGATTCAGCGCGGCGAGCAGCATCGTGTCGGAGCGCAATGCCAACGGTCCCTACACGAGCATCATGGACTTCTTCGAGCGCGTCAACCTCGCCAGCTGCAACAAACGCTGCCTCGAATCGTTGGCCTACGCCGGCGCGTTCGACTGCTTCCCCGACATCCACCGGGCACAGTATTTCATCGTCAACGACAAAGGCCGCAACACCATCGACATGCTCATCTCCCGCGCCTCTTCCAAGGAGAAGAACGCCACGCAGATCGACATCTTCGCGGAGATGTCCGAGGATGCCGCCGACACCGCACAGGAATCGTTCGTGTTCCCGCAGTGCGACCCGTGGAACTACTACGACCAGCTCAAATACGAGAAAGAGGTCGCCGGTTTCTTCATTTCCGGCCACCCGCTCAAGGAGTACCAAGTGATCATCGACAGCTACACGAACGCCGACATGTCGATGATGGAGGACACGGATTTCCTCTCCCACATCGTGCAAAGCGGCAAAGGCGTGATGACGGCCGGCATCGTGAGCAGTGTGATGAGCGGCACGATGAAAAACGGAAACCCTTACGGCAAAGTGATTCTGGAAGACAACAGCGGCACCTGGACCTGGTTCCTGCGCGGCTCCAACTTCGAAAAATACGAATGGCTGCTAAAGGTCGGCAACCGCGTCTTCGTGAACGCCTCCGTGAAACAGAACTCCTGGATCGACAAAAACACGCAACAGCAAGTGGTCCGCTACGACGTCAACCCCGTCTATATCTACCCGCTGAACGAAGTCTATGAGAAACTCTGCAAGGGCGTGCAACTGCAGCTTCAATTAGGAGAGATAACGGGCGCCCTGGCCCTGCACATCAAAGAGATGCTTGAAAAACACCCGGGAAAGACCCCCTTCAATATCCGCATCTTCGAGAGAGACAAGGTCTTCTACTCCGACTTCTTCAACTTCGCCGCGAAAATCGATCCCGAGAGCTTCGTCCGCGACTTCAAACTCCCCGCTGACTACAAACTGGTACTTGAGAGTTAGGAGTTAGAAGTTAGAAGTTAGCAGTTATTCCGTGGGATAAGTAATTTTCTGCATTAGTCGAAACTATTAGCTGTTGCCAGCCATTAACCACTAACCATTAACCCTTAACCTTTAACCTTTAACTTAATCCGTCCTTTTTCAAAAAAAAATGACCCACCACACGACAAACGACCACCTCTGGCATATCATCCTCAACACGAATGCCAACGAAAAGAAATGCGAACAGAAATGGCGGCCTGTCGCCGAACTTTTGGAACACCGAGGAATACGCTACGAACTGCACGTCACGCGAGCGCCCGGCGAAGGGGTTTCCACAGCCAAACAACTATGCGACAATGGCATACGGCACATCGTGGCTGCTGGCGGTGACGGCACCATCAACGAAGTGGTGAACGGCATCTTCACCTCCACTGCCAATCCGAGAGAGGTGTTTTTAGCGGTGCTTCCATTGGGCCGCGGCAACGACTGGGTGCGCACCCACCACTACCCGAGAAGCATCGCGGAGGTGGTCGATATGTGGTGCGAGGGATGTTTCATACAACACGACATTGGGAAAGTTATCACGCAAACACCTGACAAACAAATAGATAGCCGATATTTCATCAACATCGCGGGCTTCGGCTTCGATGCAGACGTGATCTACGACGTCACCTACCACCGTCCGCGCATCGGAGGCTCCTCCGTGTATGTGCTTTCCCTGCTGAAGTCGCTGCTCACGCACAAGCCCACGCCCATCAACGTCACTGCCGACGGAGGATTCGCCTTCGACGGGGAGGTCTTCATGGTCATCGCGGCCATCTGCCAATACAACGGCGGCGGCATCCGCGAAGCCAAATACGCCGTTCCAAACGACGGCAAGCTCGACCTCATCGTCGTCCCGAAAATGCGCACACTCCAAGTCATAAAGCACCTCAAAGACATGCGCACCGGTGACCACATCGACAAAATCAAGAGCATCCGGATGGTCCAAACCACATCGGCAAATATCCGGTCCGAGCGGCTCTTCCGCGCCGAAACCGAAGGGGAATTGCTCACCACCGGAAACTATCACATCGAGCTGCTACCGAATGCATTAAACGTGCTTTCTCATCAATAAAAACACCTTTGATCCAAAATTTAAACCTTGTGGCAAATCAATAGTCCGCAATAATTCACAAAACTGATTTTGAAATATCGAGAAAACTCTATGAAGAACCTTGTAGCGCGAAACATTGCAACGCTGTTGTTTAGCCTCTCCATCCTGTTTCTTTCCGCACAACCCGAAGTGCAGCGGCCACAGCAGACCGCCCACAGCGCCGGCACCGTGATGGGCACCATCGTGGATGCCAACAACGTGCCCCTGCAATACGCCTCCGTGAACGTGAAAAGTGTCGCCGACTCCACCACCGTGCAATACGGTCTCACCGACGAGATGGGTAAATTCATCCTCGAAGGCATCCCGTTCGGGAACTACTTCGTGGAAATCCAATACGTCGGCTACCAGAAATCGACCTCGCCCGCCTTCGAAATCTCCAAAAACAACGCTGTTTACCGCATTCCCAAATACAAGATGACCGACAGACTCACCGAAATCGGAGCGGTGGTCATCCGCGCCCAAAAGGACGCGCTGCAGACCAACCTCGACAAGACGGTCTATAATGTGGAGTCGAACATCAACGCGTCAGGGGCTTCGGCCGTGGAAGTGCTGGAGGAGATTCCCTCCGTGCAGGTCGATATCGAAGGCAATGTCAGTCTGCGCGGCAGCGAGAACGTGACCATCTTGGTCGATGGCCGTCCCACGAATCTCACTCTCGACCAGATTCCCGCCGACATGATTGAGAGCGTGGAGGTGATCACCAACCCGTCGGCGCGTCTCGAGCCCGACGGCATGGCCGGCATCCTCAACGTCATCCTCAAAAAGAAAAAAGAGTCGGGGTTCAACGCGATGGTTCAGGCCGGCGGCGGAATGGCTTTCGTGTATCAAGACCGTCACATTCCGTTCATCAACAACTACAACGCGGGGGCGAGTTTCAACTATCGTTACAACAAGATCAACATTTTCTTCAACTACGGCTACCGCGGGCACATGCACCGCAACGGCGGCACGCTCTGGCGCGACTCCTGGCACGGCGCCGACAGCAGCCATCTCGAGCAATCCAACCTCGGCGAGCACCGGGGCGGCTTCCACAACGCCAACCTCTCCTTCGACTATTTCATCAACAAATACAACACCATCACCTTCGGTATCAGCGGCAATTTGGGCAATATGCGCAATGCCAGCGACCTGCGTTCCCTGACCTACAACTCCAGCGACGACCCGTTCTTCGGTGTTCCCTACGACACCACCCTCTTCTACCGCCGGACGGGCCAAAGCCGCCGGTCGTTCAAAGGCATCGAGGCCAGCGTCAACTACAAGAAGACCTTCCTGACTCCGGGCCGTGAGCTCACCGCCGACCTCTTCTTCACGCAACGCGCCGGCGATGCCATCGACACTTTCACCCAACGCTCCTTCCTCGACGTGCCCGACTACTTCCAAAAGACCAACACCGTGGAGCAGAACCGCAACGCCACCGCGCAGGTCGATTTCGTGACGCCTGTCGGCAACGGCGGCCGCATCGAGACCGGCTACAAATTCTCCTACCGAGAGGTCGGGCAGGACTACTCTCTCTACGACGGGGTGAGCAACGCAACCGCCACGGAGGTCCTCGACCAACGCAACGACTTCACATATTACGAGTTCCTGAACGCCGCCTACTTCATCTACTCCAACACATTCTGGAAAAAACTGAGCGTGCAGGCGGGATTGCGCGGCGAAATCGCCAACACCATCTCCGACCTGCGCAGCGCGGACACCGCCTACCACTTCAACTACTACAGCCTCTTCCCCACCCTGCACATCAAATACGACATCACGCCGAACCACACGCTGCAGCTGAGTTACTCGCGCCGCGTGTCGCGCCCTCGCATCCACCAACTCAACCCGTTCGTCAACTACTCCGACCGTGAAAACCTCTCGCAGGGCAACCCCTACCTGAAACCCGAAATCGCCAACTCCACCGAGTTGGGCTACATGTTCAACAAAAACGCCACCTCCCTGACGCTCACCGCTTTCTACCGGCTGCGCACCGACATGATCACCCGCTACACGGAAATCTTCGAAGACCCCGAAACCGGACATTTCTACACGATGACCTCCTACCAGAACCTCAACAAAGGGCATAATTTCGGCATCGAGGCATTTTTCAGCCAACGTGTCAAAAAAGTGTGGAAAGTGAACCTTACCGGCAGTTTCTACCGCAACATCATCGAGAGCAACGACCTCCTGGACGAGAACCTTTCCCGCGACTGGGTATGGAGCGCGGGCATCAACCAAACGTTCACGGTGGGCAAGGACTTCGACATCCAGCTCAACTTCAACTACCGTTCCCGCACGCTGACGGCCGGCAGCATGGGCTGGGGCACCGGCGGTGTGGGACAAGGACGACGCTCGCCGACCTACCGCACCAGTCTCGGCGTCAAAAAAGGATTTATGGATAACAATCTGACTGTCAGCCTGAACATCCGCAACCTTCTCTACTGGATTCCGGCCGTGAGACGCACCGAAATCGAGTCTTGGTCCGGGTTGGACGAACCTATCGGCTACTATTCCTACAGCATCCGCGAAAACAACGGTTTCCGCATCTCCGTAAACCTCACGTACAAGTTCAACAACTACAACAGCCGCAAACAGCGCGCCAACGAGGACGATTTCGGAGAAGGAGGCATGGACGATTAGCCTTGCACGCGGCTTTTTGTCTCTTCGTCAAGGGCAATGTAATCCTCTATGTTATTGGGCTTTACGCTCGGAGCGGAAGCCAAAGCCTGCTCGATGATTCTCGGTATGTCCGTGAATTTGATTTTCCCATCCATAAACAGCCGCACAGCCTTCTCGTTGGCTGCGTTCATCACGCAGGGCATCCCGCCACCGGCAGCTGAAGCGCGATAAGCCATATCCAAACACGGAAACACGTTCCTGTCGGGTTTTTCGAAAGTAAGATTACTGTATTTGGTGAAGTCGAGCCGCTCATACGGCAGAGGCAGCCGCAACGGATACGCAAGGGCATACTGGATGGGCAGCCGCATGTCGGGGACGCCGAGCTGCGCCTTCACGGAACCGTCCTCGAACTGCACCATGGAGTGAATCACCGACTGCGGGTGCACCAGCACGTCGATCTTCTCCAACGGCATATTGAACAGCCATTTGGCCTCGATGACCTCCAAGCCCTTGTTCATCAGGCTCGCACTGTCGATGGTCACCTTCGGGCCCATGCTCCAATTGGGGTGCTTAAGGGCGTCTTTGAGCGTGACCTGCTCCAACTGCTCTTTCGTGAAGCCACGGAACGCGCCGCCAGACGCAGTGATGATCAGTTTCTCCACGGGATTGTACTGTTCGCCTGCAAGACACTGGAAGATGGCCGAATGCTCGGAATCAACCGGCAGCACCGGCGCGTTATGCTCCTTGGCGGTGCGCATGATCAGCTCGCCGGCGACCACCAACGTCTCCTTGTTGGCGATGGCCAAAGGCATGCCGCAAGCCACCGCACGGTAGGCCGGACGCAACCCCGCGATGCCCACAATGCACGACAACACCATATCGACACAGTCCATCTCGCACACGTCGCACAAGGATTCCTCACCGCAGAAAACCTTCACGTCTTCCTCGGCAAGTGCTTCTTTCACAATCTTATACGCCGCCTCCTGCACCACCACGACGATATTCGGATGGTACTTTTTAGCCTGTTCTATCAACAAGTCTGCGCTGGAATTGGCAGCGATGACCTCGAGCTGCAGCAAATCAGGATGCAAGGCGATGACTTCCAACGCCTGCGTACCCATAGAGCCCGTCGAGCCGAGGACGGCAATGCGGCGGGGGTGCCGCTCTTCGTTATTGTTACCTATGTTCATTCTTTTTGGTTCTTTCGCCCCCACACTGCGCTTCGCTTGTGTGGGGTAAATTCTATATCTTTCACATCTGTTTGATATTCATATTGATACGCGATTTTAGGCATACGCGGGGTTCAAATTGGGTTCAAAAAGCACCGTCAAAAATGGCTTGGCGGTGCCGGGATTTAAAGTGAATATACCTCGGCATATCGGTGGCAAAAATAGGCTTTTTTTCAATACAATATATTTTAATGTTACAACTGCTTCTTTCCTAATCTTTTGGGCGACCGGGCACGCTTTCCACTCGAATTTCGTCCTTACGTCCTCATAACCGTTCCTATCGTTGTCGCGGTATTCCATTTCCCCCAAAAAAAATTTTTTCCGCCATCCGGCGGAAAAAATTACGGCGGCATTCCGCAATGGCAAAGGTGATAGCCGGAAACTGGGGTTTCCATTTTTTCAGGAGGCATCACCTTTTGTTTCGTCATATCTATTTTGTATATAAATCGTTTATGGGAAGCCGTTAGTCGAGGGACATGAAGATGATTAGGGATTTTCGCAACCCGCTTGCAAGATATAAGTTGTACTTTTGCGGCATCAAAAAAGAGAAGTATGCAAATAGAGATAATGGATCGGATTGCGTTTAGTGTGGTGAGCAAAACCTGCGTGAAGGAGCTGGTGAAAGTACATCCTGAATGGGATGGACGCGCCATCACGCGCAATGCAAAACCGAGATTCAAGAAGATGCTGCAAGAGACACCCTCTATTGGCTCACATCGCCAGAATTGTATGAAGATGAACCTGACTGGCGGTGCCGTGTGGTTTGCCATTTATGAGGCCGTGGAGAAATCGTATGGCCGTATGACGGATGAACTCTACAGCCAGATGTGTAACGTCACATACGCCATCCCATTGATAGCCAGAAAGTTTCGGAACATGCAATTCTTCAGCTCTGAGTTCCAAGAGAAATACGCAAGAAGGATTGACAAGGCAAACAGGTTCAAGTCGGAATACAACTGGACTTCCGACTATGGGAAAGGCGCGCCCGATTTCAGCACGATGCGTTTCACCACCTGTGGTCTGTGCGCCCTCGCCAAAAGAACCGGGCACATGGACATCCTCCCCATCATGTGCCGTACGGATTACACCGTTGCGAGCATGATTGGCGCCAACCTGCACCGAAACAAGACCTTGGCCACCGGCGACCCCGTCTGTGATTACCTCTACACCCGACCAGGATCGGAGATTGAAAACCAGTGGCAGGCGGATCATCCGAAAGGAACGTTCAATTCCAAATAACAAGGATATACAATCTCGGAAACAGAGTCGTCAACAACTATCTCGTCAGTTTGGGCGAGGAGGATAATCGGTTTTAAAAGATTGTCACACAAGATGCTTTTGCAAAGAGTTGTGATAAGAGTTCTGCCCCTTCCCTATCTGTATAGCAATTCCAAGATGTCTTTCGCTGTTTCTGGATCGTGAAAGGTTATCATATTGTCTTCCGTGGAATGATAGCCGAGAATGTTGACGCTGCCATACCAAATGTCGCTACGGTCTATAAGGCAGCAATTGAAATTAATGTCGGGCTTCAATGTGACCGTGATTCCGCAAGTGCGGAGCTTGGCGACATCGGTGTTGTCATCTTTGGTGAAAATTTGAATGGCCGTCCCGTTGGTTATCAATTCAGCCAACTTGTCAGCAATGAGAGAGTAACGGCCTATCTTGATCTTTGGACAGGACAGAATGATGGATTGTTTTGCCTTGGACAAATTGTCAATAAACGGTTTGACGAAACTTTTGCCATCATAGATAATGTCGGAAGTGGTTGTCAGTTCCGAAAAGAACATTTCAGTTGACCTGATGCTGTAACCTATTGCAGCATACCCTTTTAGTCTTCTGCGATACATCACTTCACAAACAGGTACGTGAATATCCACATAATCATAGATCAGCACTTCTTTCTTCCCCTCGTATTCACGATGAAGCCGTCCGGCATATTGGGCCACAATGCCTTTCCATGAAACGGGCAGCGACAGAAAGAGTGTGTCCAGACGCGGACAATCGAACCCTTCTCCCACATATTTACCGGTAGCAACGATTACCAACGGTTCTGTGGCGGGTATGCTGAGTAGCCATTCTTGTTTTTGCCTTTTCTCCTTGGCTGACTCTGAACCGACAAGCGTGATGACGTTCTTGCAATACGGTTTCAAGAGTTCAGCAAGGGCAAACACATGCGATGTCAGATTGGTTAAGATGATGGGTGACCGTCGTTCTTTCAAGACTTCGCACACATCGTTGACAATGAGACGGTTCCTGAACTCGTCTTCAGAAAGCTGCTGGATTGTTTGTGCGTATGACGGCTTGTCCTCGCTCAAAAATCGATAAGGAGTGAATCGCGGCACAAGCAAACGCTCGAAAGACTGGCTCTTCATCTGTGATTTGGCATCGGCACTGTATCGTATTGGCCCACATTGCATGAAAATTATGGGCTGATGGCCATCCTTTCTGGTAGGTGTTGCCGTAAGGCCATAAACACGTTGGGCAGTAATCGTTTTCAGCACCTGTTCAAAGCTGACGGCGGAGACATGGTGGCATTCGTCCACGATTACCATGCCGTAGTTCCTGACAAACGGCTTCACCTCGTTGTCGGTTATGCAAGATTGCATGATGGCCACATCGATAATCCCATGAAGAGTATCGCCTGTAGAAGAAAGCGTTCCGATAGGCGAGAACTGTTTCTTTCTCCCGCGTTTCCGAACTTGTTCCTCAGGCTCATATTCGATGGTCAGAAACTTTTCGAGTTCCCGTTTCCATTGGTCCAGCAAGGCTTTGGTGTGAACCAGGATCAACGTGTTCACTTTCAGTTTGGCAATCATGCCTATGGCTGTCACGGTCTTTCCAAAGGCAGTGGTGGCGGATAAGACCCCATTGTTCTCACCGCACAGACACTCAACCGCTTGCGCCTGCTCTTCCCTCAAATCCCCATTGAAAGTCACCGATATGGGCTGGCCATGGTTGGTCTTGTCAATCCATTTCGCCTTTGCTCCTTTTTCTTGAAGGAAATCTCGGACGGCACCTTCGCATCCGCGAGGAATCCCCAAATAGTCATCTGTTATGTCGGCGCACGATATGATTCTCGGGATGGAGTATGTTGAAAGCCTCATCGCTTGGTGGCTGTAGAACTCCGGATTCTTGAAAGAGGCTATGCGCTTGAAATGGTTTAGTATTTTGGCTGAGACACCTTTTGTTGGGATGAAAAGCATGTTCGCTTTGACGATGCTTATTGTCGTGGCAAAGTCGGATGGTGATATTTGTGTGGCAACAGGGACTTCCCAAGGCTTTGACTCGCTGGTTGTGGAGAGTTCGCCCATTGGTTGCGTGTTTCCAAACCTGCGAACAATCTCGTCCAGCACATTCTCCGACAGTTTCCTGACGCTTTGCAAGTATTCCCATTGGTCACCGTAGGGCTGAAATTGCTCATCCACAAAAACACTGTTCCCGCTCTTTCGTGCCTTTCCCTGCAAGGGAAGCGCTATCAAATTCCCGAATCCGCCAGAGGGCAGATAATCTTGGTTGGGGATAAAGCGGTCGTAAGATTTGAAAGAGATGCCGACATCCTGACTCATGGCTTCTGTCAGTATCGCATTGCCAAGTCTTCTTGCTTTCACTGCTGGCACCGGGCTATCGAAAAACACCCACACATGGGCACCTTTGCCGGAACGCGAGCGTTCAATGGAGAAGGGAATCTGCCACTGTTTGCAGACACCCGTAAAGGCAAGCACGTCATTTTGATAGCCGTGCTCGCAGTTCTTGTCGTCAAAGTCCGCGCACAGAAAATGGCAGGAGTTGTCATCCATGATGGCATAAACCCCTATCACATCCCGTCCATCCTCGTCTTTTCCAGACAAATGCTTGTAGAAGTCTTCATTAGTAAGCGGAGAGAACTGGCGGTTTGGACATTCCGCACACTTGAACTTCTTCTTGTTGCAGAGTTGGCGATCCCATTCATTGCCGCAAACAGGCTGGTAACCTGCTTTCCCAGTTGTCCGGCTGTACCACCTTCGGGCAAAAACATCCTCACGACCCTTGAACAGACTACGGAACAGCTCAACCTTTTCCAAAGGCGAGAGTGTCAGCATGGCTGATGGCTCCTGCCTTTTGCCCAAAACAACATTGCTGAGTTTTCCCTTCAGCCTCGCATTCTCCTCTTCAAGTTCCCGGACGCGGTTTCTCAACCAATCCCGTTCGACTAACAGCTCCTGATATGTCGGTTGGCTCATATCGCTCATATCCTAATGTTTCAGCAGCCAATCGGTGACCGGCACACAGCGCACAGTATATTCTCCCACCTGAATATCACGTTGTTCTCCTTGCATCATGACGAGGGTGAGATTTCGGCACCGTGTAGCGGCGGCACCTTTCAGAAGGCCACCAATTTCACGGTTGTAAAGTTTTGTTGAGGGATTGCTGAAATCGTAGGTCACTTGCACCAATTCAGTGACGTGTCCCTGGTCCACAACGGCGAAATCCACCTCATAACTGCGGTTCTCTCGCAGATAGAACAGCTCTTGCGTGGCGTATTCCATGCGACGGAGCAGCTCCACGCACACCACATTCTCCAAACGCCATCCCCAGCTGTCGGTTTGCAGCACATCGGAGTGGTCGGTAACGAATGCGGTATCAATAGCATAGACCTTACGGTAGTTTTGCCGCTCAATGCTCTTGAACGAATAGCGCGGGACCAAGCGCACAAGGTAGGATTTTTCGATATAGTTGACGTAATTCTTGGCCGTGTGAATGGATCTCAATCGGTAAGTCTCTTGAATGTCCTGATAGTTCACCTCTTGGCAAAAACGGTCGAGGAGACCGTTGGCGATTTGCTGCAACGTCTTCTTATAACGAATCTTGTACCTCTTGCAGATGTCCTTGTTGATGATGGCGTCAAGCAGGGAGCGGACATATTTGCCTTGATTCTTCATGTTGAAGGTTTCGGGCAGGCCTCCCGACATCAGATAGTTGTCAAGTGCGTGTTGCCGCAAGCCCTCCGCTTTGGTAGTCAGCCCTTGGGTGTCAACATTTTTCGCCACACAATAGTCTTCGTATGAGAAGGGAAAGAGACGAATTTCGTTGTAACGTCCGGTAATATGGGTGCTCAAGTCGTCGCTCAGCAGATTGGCGTTGCTTCCTGTCAGAATCAGATGTAACTTCTGCCGTAACAGTCGGTTGACGAACAACGGCCATTGGTCAATATTCTGCACCTCATCGAGGAAGAGATAGTCGAACTCCCCATAGATTCGATAAAGGTTCTCCATAAGGAGATTCATCTCGGTGGCTTTCAGGGAAGCCAACACGGCATCATCGAAATTGGCGTAGGCAAAAGACACGCCGCTCTCCTTAAGCACTTTCTGGCATAAGGTTGACTTTCCGCAACGCCGCACACCGATAACAATTTGTGCCACAGGGCTGTCCAGCTCCAATTTTGACTCTTCCCTACGGGTGACAAACTGGCTAAAATCGGTGCTTTCCAGTTCCTCCCGTTGGTCGCGCAACACTCTTTCCAATTCATTCATGTCTGCAATATTTTAATCCGCCGCAAAAATACACTTTTTCAATGAATTACAAAGCTAAATTGCACTAAACGGTAGATTTTTAATTTTCTAAACTGCAGTAAACGGTAAGATTTTGAGGGAATGGATTGCACTAAAGGCAGAAGCATATTCTGGTTTTTGGCACACAATAACATCCGTACAGATTGCATAATATTGCGTCACCACGTCCTGCACTGCAATCACAAAAAAAGCCCGCCAGCATACGCTAACAGGCTTGTGTGATAACAGTCTTCTCTATGTTTTATTGTGAAGGTCGGTTCTATTTGCGGATAACGGCCAAGGCCTCCTCTTGGCAGCGGTCATCGTTATAGACGGCCTGCGCCACCTCTGGACCACTCTGGACCACCTCTGGATCAGATTTGGATCAGTCTGTTCATACCTTTTTCTTTTTGTTTCGCTCAATCAGTTTCCGCATCCATATAGGAGCCAGCAGCAGGTCGTGAGCTATGGTGTCGTTTTCCGGTTGTTCTGCGAGCAGCTGGCCAATCCTGGTTTCTACTTCCACCGTGATGTTCTTTTGCCCTATACTGCGCAATGCCTGTACCATTTCCCGCATCAAGCGGCCCTTGAAGGCAAAGTTTTTAAGAGCACCGTGCAAAAGCGTCACCATTCAATTTCCTAGTTTTAGTTTCCTGCCAGAGCCCGTTGTCAAAAATCAAGAATTCATGGAAACTTGTGTCGTGAATCCCAAACGGATCGCAGCTGTAGCACCTGTGGGTATCACCTTTGCCTTATCCCGCTTGGCAATCTCATTCACCAACTCATAGTCTGTAGGATACAACAACTCGAAACGCGTCTTCTTTGCTTTCACATACACCTCTTTTGCAATGCGCGAAATCAATCCCTTCTTTTCAAATTGCACCAAGAGTTTTGTCACATACTCCACATCGTATTTGGGGAACGACGACTCGAAGAATACCTCGCCAAAGTTTGCGCGAGTTATTCTGTTTCTAATCTTATATATTACAGCGTCTTCCATCCAATATTTTACCTGTTTTTAGTCAGAAATATTGCAAATTTTTCCGACTAAAAAAGGATAAAAATTGGAGCAATTACATTCAGGCACATTGGGACGTTGCCCCCAAGAGTCTTTCACGCCACAGGCAGGTCTGCTTACATACGATCGCCCGTTTGCCGAGGTCTCCTGCGATAGAGAATCAGTCAATTATTTCATCCCTAACCCAACAATATTCTCTTGTGTACCCTTGTCTGGTTTCAAAATTACGTTTAGAGTCTTAATTTAGCACACGTTTCAATAGATGACCAGCTGCCCTACCTGCTTGTTTCACCGAATAATCATCATCCTGACCACTCTGTTCCATATAGTATTCATACAAACGCATAAGTGGAGTACCTTGCCAAAAATATTTTGCCCCTTCAATCAAGTCTCTAGCCACAAACCATTCTCCGTGCCTGTTGCGACACCACACTTGAATTGCCCCTTGCAGGTAGTCAAGCATATGCTCTATCTCACGCGGAGTGAAACCATGAGCGCTCCTATGTGTATTATCTGTTGGAATTATCAGACACTATCCTTCAAATAGTTGACAGCATCCAAAAGCAATGTGCGTTTAAACATCTGCTCTTTACGTTTACTCCAATTCTGTATTTCGTATTCAAGTGTGTCAAGGACTGTATTGGGGTCATCGTTTTTCCAGTTTTCCAAACCTGGGACTGTCTGCAACAAATAGTCAACAGAAGATAATAACTCCAAAGTGTAGTTTGAATAACAACCCTGCAAGAATCCCATTGTTTTAGTACAGATTTTGCGAAGCTTGTTATCCTTGTAACTATTGATAAAGTCATTAGCCTCCTGCTCTGCCCCATCTATCAGCCAAATATAATCAAATGGACGGCTTTTCATACCCCCCATTCCTTTAATATAACTGCCATTCATATGATAGAGCACGTGAGCTACTTTCCCTCCTGAATAAGGACCATAATAATATGGCTTAAAATCAATCTTAAACAGATCTTTCGCGCCAAATCGTTGCATAAAGTATATTATCTTTTCGGCGGCAAATACAGAAGCAAATTCCCCATTTTTGTTCATGTCCCCAAACATAGAAAGAAGCATTGCACGAGCTGGCGTTAGTTTGACTCTTTCTGTTTTTAGCCGCTCAATAATCACGTCAGAGGGTTCATACAAATAGATATCACATTCCAAACCAGCCAGCGTTTCTTCTATCATCCGTTTCACAACTAACCAATCAAGGCCTCCATTATGTGATCCCAAAGGGGGAATAGCTATTGATTGAATATGACGATTCTCAATTTCCCTACGCAACGTCATAAGACCTTGTTGGATATATGAGTAATCAGAAGGCATCTTCCAGTGAGTTTTCGTAGGGAAATTGACTATTAACTTACGTCCTGTTACCAGATTGTGGTCCTCAACAATAAGAATATCTCCAATGTGGAATTCTTTGTTCTGACATGCATTCTTATATACACGGTAATTTTCAGGGTATGCCTCTTTAAACTGAAGTGCAATACCTTTCCCCATCACGCCAACAGTGTTGACTGTATTAACCAATGCATCCGCAGAACTATCCAACAAATCACCTTTTACATAATGTATCATATCCAAGCACTCCTAAAAATAATAATTGGGCATCACAACAATCATATTTTCTGCAACACCCTTTTCAATCAGCAATTCCTTTGCCTTATTATTATAAACGACAAAACCTCTTAAATATTGTACAGGCAAATCATTCTTAACCAATAATTCTGCCTCTTTCCGACGTTTTAAATCCAGATCCTCGTCCGAATTCCATTGCGATGAATATACATCATCAAAACTAATGATGTTGTTAATTTGATTCAGTGCTTCCTTCGAATAAAACGATGTCAAAAAGCTCAAAGCATGTCCATCCGTAAAAACACAATCTATATTATTCTCAATCAAATCATCAAGCCTTATAACACAATACACAATATCTTCTGGTTCAACACGCTGAACCTCGTTATAGCCATGCTGTATTACATATAGCATAGGAGAACGTGGTCCTAAATAGAATGGGATATAATCACCAATTCGGTGCCCCTTAACATCCACATTTTCACGCAATCTGATGATTTGTTTATCACCAATACTTATAAAATGCTCATCTCGCAGTGGTGAGTTTGCTCTCACAATGCCGCAACGCAATATATGAGGAACATTGTCTATATGCGTTATACGGAATGCATATTTTAGTCTCTTCTCCATACTTATTATGAATTTCTCGTCTTCATGATTGACTCTTTAAATGCCTTTTTTCTACCAAGTATTCCTAATCCCCATACTCCATAAACAGCTTTTGCATCTGCTAAAGAAATAGCCAAAAGCATATCCAAATCATCTTCATTCTCAATGACATCGACTATTTGTTGATTTTCTCGACCTTTTTCCATACAGTCACCAACTATATCATGATAAACAACAAGCATACATACCTGACGAATCTCTTCATCAGATATAGTTTCCACGTCCTCAATCAAAATACGCTCAAGCATCGGGATTGCATCAACCGGATGATCCAAATAAGCGCTTGTCATTTTACCTGAAGTCCATTTCTTTTTGGGGCCTTTACCCATATCATGCAGATAAGAAGCGAGTAAGAGTATATTCCTTTTTTCTTCGGATGCTTTCTTGTAATACTCCACCTGTTTCATCTCTGATACAACTTTTTTTGTGTGCTCATCAACAGTATCATTATGCGGGTCATAATCCTGCAGTAAGCCTTCTATATCTTTCAGCTCTGGCAAGATGGCAATATCCTTGTCAAGAGCCTTGACAAGTGCATCAATAGATTTATATGGATAAGTTTCTCTTTTCTTTTGACGCTCAGATTTAACGTAATCTATCAGCCTCTGATAATCCCGAAGTAAAGCTGAAGGACCAACTACTAAAGTTTCTCCTTTACGATCACTGAAGAACAACTTTGTATAATAAAAACTATAATTTCTCACTTTGGGGTCAAAGTCGTATATGACAGCTGGTGCCTTTATTCCATTTTCTCTAAAAATTCTCTCTACTTCTTTTTTGGCAACTTCATTATACACAACTATTGCATCCACCTCATTTATTCCGATGCTATTGTGTATTAATGCTTCTGCCATTTTCTTGTGTTTGTCCTCGTCTGTGCCCACTTTCCATTTACGATAGTCAATCAGATTCCAATCAAGTTTATCTAATTGAACTGTATCGTCATAAAAAGATGGCGGTTCCGATGTGTTGGCAGATGCATCGGTGAAGACTGCATCATCTTTGTCTAAACGATCAATCTTAACACATAAATAAATAATCTGCGGTTGATCCACATTTTTCTCATTCAATTTTTTCAGAAGCATCGGGTTAATCGAAGAGAAGTAGAATGGTACATAGTCATGCACCTTTCCTCCAGGACCTACAGGCACATCCATATTTGCTCGTCGCTCCTGTATGGTCATATTGGCGATATTCTTGTGCTTAATTCCCTTCTCATTTTTCACGTTCGTACACAACAAACCATTCTTAATGATGGAATCAAGATTATGAATATCTGTGAAATGGAATATATATCTCCACTTATGTTCGTTAGGTGTTGCCATTTTGATTAATCTTTTGGTAGGTATTCTCAGGTTTTACTTAAATGCACTACTTTTCCCAGAACACACTTAGTGCGCAGTTATTATATTCAATGCACCATTCCTTAAACTCCCTATAATTATCTTCCTCTGAACGGGTAGCGAAACAATCTTGCGCATAAACCGTCTCCTCGCTCCTACAGTCACAATTATCATTTTCATAGAAGTAAGTCCCCATCACAGTATATTCTGGAACTTTATCTCCCTTTCCGCTACCATACCGCAAACGCCAGAATGGGAAATCTTCACTGTGGCTAACCCATCTAATCTTACCGTTAACGGCAAAAACCACCATAATAGGATGGTTTCCTATATCCACAAATCTTAAAGCCGCAGCAGACTTACTTACCATATACTTATCAGCAATGGTTTCTATAAGCTGAAAGTTAAATGGCTTCCCTCTCACATAATCTTTGAATGATTCCGAAGGCATTAAAAGTGTTGAAGCGAAAGCATCTGCTTCTCTTTCAATCTGCCATACAGGAAGGTTTTTGATGAAACTCACCGAGCCGTGAGGTTTCATTTCACCGCTCATCAACCCCATTCTGTGTGCAGGTATAAAATAGTGTCCCAGCTCGTGGGCCATCGTAAACCGCCCTTTTGGTTTGCTAAGATAATTCTGCTTGTCCGCATTGGTATTCAGATGGATGTAGAAGTCATCCGTTTCTGGCTCAAACCATGTAAGTCCGTCAAAAGTCCCTTTGCCATAATCATCGCAAACAACTTCTAACAACTCATCTTCGGCCACTTTTTCGAGAGAAATAGGTACTTCGTACCGAGCTGCCACCTCTTCCGCCAAAGCTGTAATACCACTACTTATCTTCATCATCTACGCCCCTATGCTGCTTCTTGATTTTATCTATCACCTCCTTGGGTAACGTCTCAAAATTACGTGCAGCCATGCGCATATCTGATGATAACACATTCCCGCTTCCATAACGACTGACAAGAGGCTTTACTCTACAAGTCCCATTGAATATCTGATCAACATCAACACTGAAATCTGATTTAACTGTAACCTTTGAGTAAATTTTTTCAAAGGCTGTCATTTCTTCTTCGTTGCGTGAAGGCAGATAGCCTGTACTGCAAAGAATTTTGTCTATAATACTTTCTTTCATATCTGTACCTCCTTTAGTTTTTGTTCCACCCTTAACTTACAATGTTTTATTGCATCTTGTGTAATGACATATCGCGCCCTTAGCTTCTTGAGCACTCTCTGTGGCACCCTATCATTAAACTTCATATAAAGTTTATATGTCAAATACACCGTCACCTCCTGCTCACTAAGCTCGGAAAACGCATTATCTAATTTAGCTTTCACAGCCTCAAATTGCTCATCTGACAAATATTCATCCTCAAAATAGCTTTCAATAAAAGCCTCTATGGAAGTGATGATTGGCAAGTCCTCAACCTCTGGATGTGAGCAATTTCCTTTCTCAGAAAACAGAGACATCTCGTGATATAGGATTTTGTCTATCCAATGCAGGATAGCTTTGTCAGTGTCTTTAAAGCGGGTTTTGCTCTTTTCAAACGTAGGGTACTGCCACACTTTATCGAAGGCACACTGCACAATCACACATGCGTAGTCCTCCGACTTCTTCCAACGCCTGCAATGAACTACTGCCATCTGGGTCACACGCTCTTGATAGTAGCCGCAGAACAAAATAAAGGCACGTTTCGCCTCTTCCTTGTTCGCCTCTTTGTTCATTGCTATTGTCATTATAAGTTGTTCGCCGTCCATTGTCGTAGGCTTTTTATTTACTACCATAATCGTGACATCCATAGTGCCTTGTCACGATTTTAGTATATGGGTAGAAAATAATAATATTAATAGGTATGAAATATAACGTACATTTTAGAAGAATCCCTGACTACATTGAGCAGGAACTTCGCAGCATTCAATCGCCGCACATCATCGCTGCCGCAATCATCAACGCCTCAACGGCTGAACTCACACACGGAGCGTACCATCACCTGGGTATACGTATCAAGGATGGCGAGTTGGTTTGTCCAGAAATCCTTTATCCTGAAAATCTATCAGGCATCTATGCCCGTCGCAACCGCAACGGCATCGTTTGGGTTCTGAAGAATCTGCCCAAAATCACGAAAACCTATTCGTTCGATTCCCCCAACTTTGGAGACCCTGACAAAGGCTATCACACCACCACATGGTCCCGCAAAGTCTATCAGCGTCGTTTGGAGCCACCTCGTGATTGGGACGTGGCCTTAACCGTAATCAACCAAGACGAGAAGCATGTTCGCATCAAGGTGGCCATCAACGCTATCCTTGACCGTAATCATCCCGATTTCAGGAATGACCTCTTCTTCGCAATCAACCTGCTACAGGAGCAATGCCGTGACTGTCACGTATTCGACGCCGCAGTTACAGATGAGGAACTTGCCCGTGTTACCACAGTCGGTTGGGAAATCTTTCCTCCAGGAACAATGGACAGGACTCTTTCTGAAATTACCAAACGCCTGCATAACCCTACGCCCGAGCGAAAGTGTGAGATTCAAAAGCGCACTAATGTTCTTGACCGTCTTCATCCCACCGAGTATATTCTTGGTAGAGGAATGAACTCCCGTTACTTTGGTGCCAAATTCGGTGAGAACATCGTAGTGTTCGAAAATTTGGACTACGGCAACGCCATTTATATCCTTTTCGATAACTGGCAAGAAATAAGCCAGATGTCACGTGTCGATATTCTCAAAAGGCATGAACGTGACTTTATCCGCATCTTTCATAAGAAGGGGTGGGAGAAAGTTCTCAAACGCCAAATCGATGAGCTGAAAGATCAATAATAGCCAAATTTGGGATTGTCCATATCCTATGTTTAACCCGAGATCCTTGGACAAGTTCTCACAATGCCTGAAAGGAGCAGGAAATAATGCCTATGTCAAAGTCAGTTCAAAAAGGGCGTGATGCCAAGACCGGCCGTTTCATCCCTATTGAAGAAGCAAATCGTCGATCCAGTACTACCGTGATCGAGAAGGTGAAGGTAGGTCCTACTAAGCACCGCAAGTAATCACAACATTTATTGATTGCAAGAGGTTGATTCAAGGCGACAGCCACGAATTGACCTCTTATTTTATTATGTGTCGCTCTTTCTCCTGCCTTCATCTTCCTCAAATTGTAAGGGGAAAATCCATGAATTGCATAATTGCTCTCATGGGAATGACAATGACGGTGTTGGCTACCTCGCTCATTCTTACAACATTTCAGCCACATAACATTGGTTGTCCAATACAGCGCAACCGCTCAAATCAGCCCATTCGTTATACTTAACCACTCCGTAGCAGTCAAGCACCGTATCAAACTCTCTGAATCTAAGGTCACAATGAATAGCATTGGCACATGATTTAAACATTCTATTTTTTATCTCATTCTGAACAGTTCCAATACAAACGTGAAAACTGTCCTTGTCAAAATCCACGACAGCATCACTTTTAAAGGATAAACATCTCTTTTGCATTCTCGCACAAAATAACCTTATCTGCCTATCGGGGTTAACGTTGATATCCACTGCTGCTTATCATAGATATTGTTTACTATTGCATATCCTGTCATCCCTCCCCAAACGCCCTTCTTGATAATCATCAAAGTGTACACAATGATTTGTGATCACAAGAAAAAGCTTGCTTTGTACTCAAGGAAGAAACCACTACCCCTTCCTTTGATTTTTGACATAGTACTGTTGCGATAAAATTCAATGGTTTTCTTTACACAAATGCAGGTTCCTATATTTATTTGTATACCAATATGATAAAACCCATCAACAATGAAAATCTCAAACCCATATCGTCTTTGTCATTTCAAATCGAAAAATCAAAGAACGCCTGTATCTTATTATATGTCAATAAATTAAATGCCTAAGTTAAAAATTTATCGCGACAGTAGTATTTTTGACATATATTTCTCGTCCTGATCAAAGATGAGTAGTTGTAGCGAAATTCTCCATAAAATTCAAAAACGGTCTTTTACACATTTTTCTTTATCACTCTTACTCCTCAAACTTTATATGTTACTATCTCTGTCACCAATGTCAACACATCAATTGACAAATCCCTTGTTATTGAATTCCTTAACCTTTGGTGATACGCCCAAGTCTCATTCCAATTAAACATTCTGATTGTTGCTTGAGCTTTTGCTGAGCAGTTTGGAATATCAAAAATTGCTCTGGTTGCATCACTAAATTTAAAGTGGTCATCTGGATTGTCAAAATAGGGGTGTACCACTTTAAATCTATTTGCGGCATAATCCCTCCTGTTCACTGGCGCCACTATTGTATCTTCTTCACCCTTATTTGATGTACTATTACATGCCGTACAGGCCGTCACCAGATTATATGGCTCATAGCAAAACTCACCATAAATACCTTTTGGCGCAATATGTTCTATGGAATGAGCACCTCTTGATAGTGGGGTATCACAATATGCGCACCTGCCTCCTTGTGCGATAATAGTGTGAGTACTAATTCTGTTCTTTATAACCTTAGTCAAGTCCTTCTGATCTTTCCAACCAGTTCCCTTTTGCGGCTTTAGGACAGAATCCACATGCGCCTTCTCAACAGCTGTATATATTATAGGATCAAACAGATTTAACATATTTCTTCGCCGTTTCCAATAATTTCAACAAGGGATCATCTTCATTCAAGCGATACTGTGATAATTCATCTATTAGATGTATCACCTTCATTTTATCATCCCTGTTACTTACCATCTTATATAATTCAACCAATTTTCCTTCAAAAACGTAATTTCTAGTGTTCCTAACATGGAATACCCTGTATAATATATCATCCACCGACCAACTGAACGTATTTACGCCATCCGACACATCCTTAATGACACCATCCTTTTTCTCCAGTGCCACTATATCTGAAGTCCCTGGTTCCAAGTCAGTCAGAATAAAGTGCGAATGGGTGGAAATCACAAAGTGGCAGTTAAAATAATTCCCAAAGATATTCTTAATCCAGCCCATATAGCTTATCTGCCAGTTAGGGTGTGCGCTGCACTCCGGTTCGTCTATTAACACCAGACTGCCAGGCTCAATGTCGCTCATGATGCTCACCATTTGACAGAGTAGGCTTGACTCTCCAGAACTGCTTTGGTCAAATGCATACCCTTCTGTCTCTTTATAAACTTTCAAGGATGGATATGTCAGTAGATCCAGTGAGGATAAAATCTTCAGGGCTTCCCTGTCTTCCATCACCTTGGATCCTTCATCTGCATCCAATAGGTTATATTTCAGCTGCCTCTTCCCGTCATCAAACCCGCGTCCCGTCACTCTTCTAAAGAAATCTGCCGCCACATCCAGTTTATGCCAGTCTTCCTCCTTTATCTTTTCGTAGTTATGAGTACCCCAAAGTTTTGTGGCACGTTTAAACACGTCGCCTTGGTTTTCAAAGATGCGCTGCAACTCCTGTCCGTTCATGTCAGGTTTTACAAACACGTCCACATAGCGCATACTATACGATAGTTCCAGCCTTGGCTGTAAGCCCAGCCGCATCAACAAGTCTTTAAGTTCATCTCTGAAACCCTCCTTGACAGTCAGGCTGTCCAACAATCCGTTCACGGTCTTTCTCACCATTGTTCGTGTACCCGTCGAACTGGGGCTGTTTTCATTTCTTAGTCCTTTATAGCGGTACATTTTAGTGCTTTTAGCCACATATTTGTCTGCGATGGTAGTGGCTGATGCTATCAACTTGCTGGGCAATTTCATCTCACCCGGATCCACAGTGTAACCATCACGCATAAACACAAACTGCGTGAACATACGTCTTCCGTGCCCTACCGGGTTTATATCCCTAAAGTTAGCAAAACACCATCTCTGCTGTTGATGGAAATATTCAATCTTGAAGTAATACTGAGGCACTGTATACGCTTTATCATCACGAAGACATTCTAGACAACAGAATATATCAGCGATAGCCCTCAGCAGATAACTCTTACCTATGCCATTGGCTCCAATAATTACCGAGGTATATACCCCTTTCGACTCCCCATCATATTTGCAGAAGTCAAAATGAACATTTCCCAGAATGCGATGATGTAATATAGTAATCGAGTGTAGTCTGAACTTGATAAGCTCATTATATTTCTCCAACATTCCTCCTTTTATTATATCTTCTGGTAAAGGCTGGTTCGCCAAAATCTCCCTGGTATGTTCATCTAAAAAACTTTCCATATGTTAAGCAATGTTTTAACTTCACTCGTACTGATTAACCTTTTTATACTCCTCAGCCAACGATAGCAATTCTTTGAATTTCATCAGCCGCTCTTTCTACTCCCCGGCATTCATCGGTTTTCTATTGGCTTTGACCTAATTCAGCATATCACGCTTCTCTATTCTATAAAAAGCGATGGACTCCTATGGCTTTTCTTCATGAAATCCATCACTTCATTTGACTTCAACAACCAACGCTCTTCTTGAGTCTTGTCATACCCCTTTATAAAAGTTAACTAAATCAACAAAGAATTTTTTTCCTAAAGGCAAACTCGATTTGCAATAATATTTTCTGAACGAATTTGCCAAACTCACATCATCCCATTTCTTGCTTTTGCAATGGACGTAAAACACATGAAATGAGAACAATGCTTGATACTCCCCTATATGGTTGTCAAGCAGATACGTATCAATTGCCGTTGTCACCCTAAGGGTTATGTCAAAGAAATGAAGCAATTTGTCTTCTTTTATACCATCCAACGGCAAGGGTTTAATTTCTTCAAACCGCCTAGCTTTGTTAATGTTGCGTCCAAAGGCATGGCCAACTGAATTGCGTTTATTCCTGAGTTCTTCCAAATCATCTTCATAGGTGTCCATTTCAGCTGGATGACCTCCAAAAAGGGCATCAAACGTTTTCCTGCGCTGTTTCCAAGTTCCTTTTGAAGTTCCATTTACAGCTTCTTTAATGATAGAGCGGTCGATTCGTTTAGTCTTCAGTAGTTTTATGCCGTCCAGACTTTTACTTGAATTAATCAATACTCCAGGATTAGACTCTATAGCTAAACCACAAACCGTATCAATATAAGTCTCAAGGATAGAAGCCAGTGAAATAACAACATTTAACCTTGTCCAAACTTGAAGACTATCATAAGCTTTAGCCCAATCCTTAAGTGTCTTAAAACTATGATTATAAGGAGGTAGCCCTAGCGTTGTATCGGGATTTGATGTCCATCTAAACCCCATCAGCTTCATTCCCTTATAAGTCAATTGATGAGCTGCAGAGGAGGCCCAATAATAACGGTTAAGTTCCTCGTAGTACTGTTTATACACGAGAAATGGGCCGGAATGAACAAGTGCATGATTCCATCTGTCAAATACTGCCGTCATATACCAAATGATTATTGTGATCTTGCTGGGAGTTGAACCCAGACCACTCCTCTATCTCTCTATAATTTGCCACCGCCAATAAATAAAAAACAAGGAGTATTCTGCCGTTAAAATACAAGATCTGTTAACGTTATTATTCTTCCTTTGGACTCTTCAGCGACACAAGCCCATACAATCAGAAAGTTTAGAGTCCTTACAGTAAATTTTTTTACTTCAGGTATCTCTTCTTCCTCATACGGCACATAAGGATCGGCATTACATTCAAATAGTCCACAGGGATCCACGCATGTGATAGTGCGCTAAGTGTTCTTTGGAATGTTCATACGTTGTTGCCTGTTTCATTTTCAACCAGAACAAAGCCCTCTAATTTCCCTTTGTTGTTGTAGGTAAAAAAACGTCTTTGGCCTCCCAAAGCACTGTTCCACTCTCAAACCACCTCAAACCTTGCCTCTGTCCAGTTTCTTGCCTTTAGAAACAATCCCAACCTTACGCGTCTCTTAGCATTCTCCCAAAAGCCGTTTCGATACCATCAGGGATAAAACCAACTATTCCTCCATGTTTCCAACATGGAGGCAAATAGGGAACGGCGTTTTACAAACGCTTGAAATCCAAAGTCTTCCGAACCCGGAGGGCTGTTTTGGGATTTCCCCTTGTTTTGCCGACATTTATCGCTGCAAAGCTACAGAAAATTTTAATTTCTTTCTGCAAAAAAATCTTAAAATGTTTTGGCATTGGCTTCCACCCAATCGAGTATGAGATGAACACTACTCGGAGGTGGTCACCTCTTTTCGGTTCGCCTAACATGGAGAAAAATTTGCAATAATCATCACCATATCCTCTTTCATCCTATGTTCAATATTGGTAAGATTTGATAAGTCACAAAACACATTATCTAACAGTTGCCGGATTGCAAGAGACTATTCCATAGATGACAGTTCAGCGGGCTTACCCTTATCGGGTGTTTCTTGGATTAATTATTTGTGGTACTCTTTTCCTCCTGTTGTACATATTCCACTCTTTCTCTTTCCGAGCGAGGACTGACCACATCATAACCACCATTCCTTTTGCTGCCAGTGTGTTTGATGAGACCTTGCTTTTTGAGTACGGAAATGCAACGTTCAACACTACTCAACGGAATTTTTGTTCCATCTATAATCCCTTTTGAGTTGCAATTCGGATGACTTTCTATGAAGGAAAGCACCTTTTTGACTTTCTCGTCCGAAGGCGTTACCGGTTTCCGCTTGACTTTTCGTCGGGCAGGTCTCTTTGGGATTCTCTCCCCGGAAACAACCTCTTCTTTATATCTCTGAATACCTTCTGTCACCTTTTTTGAAATCTCTTTTTGAGTCTTGGGGTCCAAATGGAATACTGTGGGCTCATTTTCCCAAGACATCTTTTTCATAATCACCATGTTATCCTTACACTCTTTGATGTAACGGAACGGCACCAGCACATTGGTTGTGATACGGATGAAATCCTTATTTCCGAATAGTTGTTCAAGATGCTTCATGGATCCAAGCCGGGAATAACATGTATTTTGCACCATATAGACATCGGTGCTGTTTCGCTGCTGGTAACAATAGAAAATGTCATCAATGCTGACCAGATACAACTTGTTCTTCTTGCCTGTGACATCAAACATTCGGACAGTTTGGTAAACGACCTTTACCTCTTTCTCTAAGGACTGTTGGAAATGCTTCCTTTCTCTGAGCAGGAAAGGAAAGAAATTCGTGGCAAGATTACGCCCGCTGATAAAAAACAAAATCATTGAGAAGAACCTGAAGTGACCAATATGTTGGATTACTTGGGCGTTACACGACATGATACCATTGTATGCAAGGGCCAGATCGATAAAACCCACACCTACTGCCAAAATCACTATCACCAACCAGTAAATAAGCGGACTTTTGTTATGGATTTTAGGATAAAACAGAAAGTAGTTGGCGTACAATGACCCTAACAACAGTGAACCTGCGAGTATTTCCTTGAAAAAGCTGCCTGAAAACGGGCGCAGATAAGAGTTACGGGCAAAAAGCCAAAGCGTTACGCCGCAGAACAGAACATTCAGCAGAATAGTCACAACGGTTCTCTTTCGTTCCATATCGATTTTGTTATTGAAGACGGCGGCAAAAATACTTTTTTTTCGATACAAGTATCCCAAATCATGCAACCCCTCGCACACAAAGCCGCTTATTCCCTCGCAAAATCACAGGAAATGAGGGGATTATGGATTACGCAATACATTGTTTATTAATATGTTGCATTCACCAAAAGGGATTTGGGTTCATATTTTGGCTGCAAGGGGTTCACATTTACGGTGTGAGGGGTATGAAAGTGTTTAAAAGTTTTGCAACTTTGTCGCCGAAAAAGCGTTGAATTAACATCAAAATTAAATCGCAATGAAAAAAGTATTAACATTGACACTGCTCGCGGCCTTGCTACTTGGCGCATGCGAGAAAGAAGAAAAACAAACAGCAACACAAGGACAAACACGTAACCGTGTGATAGCACTACCCAATGATGGAAAAAGCGGGAACTCAACATACCTATTTGCATTAGCTGTTGGGCACAGTGCTAAAGATTGCAAAGGATGCATGATGATGTACGGTCAGCTTGTTCACGTTAATTGTATTGGTGCGGGTGACGATTGTTTGAGGACTGCAGCCGTCCAACTTCAGCAAATCGGCACGGACATCACCGCCACCACCACGGACACGTTCGGGTTGACCTCGGAAGACTTCTTCCTGATGCCGGACCGTTCGTTGAACTACACGGACGAGAACAACAACCGCATCTTCCTGAACATCCCCGGGCAGATGGTCTATCGTGACACCGCCACCCTGCAGTTCACATTCACGGGACTCTTCTTCAGCGAAGGACCGGCCTACAGCAACCTGTAATCCCAAGAATTATGAATTATGAATTATGAATTATGAATTAAGAATGACGATAATACGATTAAATCCACCGAGCTCCTGCCAACTACTAACTGCTAACTGCTAACTGCTAACTGCTAACTAACTATTCCCTAAACCTTAAACCCTATGAAAAAACAACTATCCCTTTTCGTGGCCACCCTCGCCACCCTTTTCCTCATCCTCTCCGCTTCCGCCCAAGGCGAATGGAAGTGGGCGAACTACTGGACGGGCAACGATGACCCGCTGAACAGCACGAATCCATACAATTACGTCGTGCGCACTGCTTTTGATGACGACGGGAATGTTTATGTCTTTGGCAGTTTCGGCGGAAACGCGAGACTGTATGACCAAAATATGTCAACATGGATTTCCGACAATGTGGCAGTAGCGACTTCTACAACTCAAGGTATCATTTTGACAAAATTCGATTCATTGGGGAACTATTCGTGGAGTAGAATAATCAAAACCATCAAGAATGAGTCCTGTAGGCCATACGATATGGTCCTCTATGACAATCAGATACTTATAGCTGGAGAATATTCTTTTACGGGAAGTTTGGGTGAACAACTAATGTTTTTAGACACCTTAATTACCCAACAAACAGCTCAGTCATATCCAAGTGGTCAGCATCAGCCTCCTTATACTTATGGCTCTTACAGTTTCTTTTCCGTATTGGATTTAGATGGTAATGTTCTGGATAATCACTTTATGAAAACTCTGACACGTGAACTTTATAATGGTCAACCAGGACAGATGGCATTAGCAGATGGTAATGTGGGTGCACGTCCCATCTGTTTGGACAGTCAAGGTAATGTATATATTGCGGTGAATAGGTATTACGGCGGTGTTGACACATTGCCTTTCACGCTTGTTATAGATGAAGACCCATTAAAAACTTATCCATTGTTTTTGCCAGGAAATTGTTATGGCACTAATGTCATTAATAATATGATGTTGTATAAGTTTACTCCCTCATGGGAATTGGGATGGATGAGATTAGTGATTGATAGTACAGAAGGTATTTCACCTGCCATACCCGTGGACACCATCAATCCATACATCAGGCAACACATTGGAGGATTAAGCATAGATGAAAATGACAAGTTGTATCTGTCTGGATATTTGATGGACATGTGGATTCACGACGAACAAAACCAATACCCAATGTACATTTATTGGGACAGTACCCATTATGCCACGATTGCAGATCAAAGTTTGGCTAAAAGCCTACCATTTATCATTAAATATGATTCTGATGGTAATGTACAGTGGGCAAACCAAGCTTACGTAAAAAATGAACCGTCCACTGATTTTTATAATTTTATGGTTTGGCATGATAATTTTGTCGATGATGGGGGCGTTTATATTATCGGCCAAGCTGGTTCCACGCCAGAACAAAACCCTTTGTTTTATTTTGATAATGAGACAAATCACATAACACTCTTGCCTAATACATACCAACACACCAGTTTTTTTGTTAAATATGACAAAGAGACAGGCGGCTTCGATGCTTTAGGTCAGACACCTGGTTTACATACTTTCGCTCCGGAAGGCCAAAGGCCAGCTGTTTTGAACAACCATTTGTTAGGAATGTTTCAGAATAATTTTTCCCAAGGCTCTTTACTGTGTTATTTTAACACCAACGGTCATTTTGTTAAAGCTGACACGATGTTTTCTAATGATGAATCACAGCAATCATTAAAGACTATCGTGAATGAAAAAGGGACAATATTGTGTGATTTTATATGCAAACAAAATATCAATTTCGGCCACGACCTCACCCTCAATTTCGACGATCACCAGTACAGCCACGCCGTCATCGCCTACCGTTCCGACCCGTCCATTTTGGAACCGTATCCGGAGGATTCTGTCGGAATCACACAGCATAAAGATATTGATTCTCCTATCAAAATATATCCAAACCCCACTAAGGAGATTCTCAATTTGGAGAATGAAAATTCTCCTATAGAGAATGTTATGATATACACTACAGCTGGAAAAGAACTTATCCAACAAGAACCTTTTGAAAGCCGGTGTTCCATCAATGTATCTGCCCTGCCAAACGGAGTTTATCTGGTTAAGACTATTTGTGACGGAGAAGCGTATTTCAGTAAATTTGTAAAAACAGACTTTTAACCCTCAAAATCACACATTTATGAAAAAACTTTTACAATTGTTATTGTTGTCACTTTTGATTTGCGGCATACCAGTGGTACAAGCTCAATCGGGATGTGACTTGTACATTGACACAGATTTTGATTCAGAATGCCTCCTGACACAATATGTCAAAGAGCATCCTGAATTAGCTGAAATGGATCTGAGTGACTGTATGTTGGCGTGTAAAAAGAACACCGTGACCTACACCGCAGTATGCCCTAATGGTGTTCAATTCTCATGGAATGTGACAGGAGCAACAAGTTATTACCACCCTAACAACCAAGGTCATATATTGGTGGTTACTTGGGGCAATAACGATGAAGGCCACATTTCAGTCAATGTAATCACTTCCGACTCCAACACATGTACTGTTGAGACGTGCGTACTACTCATGGAGTCACCAATTGCGAAAAGCACAACTGTGCCCTACTACCATATTGACCAACAAAATGGTGATAAAGTAATCGAACTATGCGTTTATGATTCTGTCCAATTGACAGACATTAGCGAGGCATTACACACACCCATCACAGGCTGTTATTGGAGCACTCATCATTATGGCACTTCATCTGCACAGAGTTTCTCTTTTTCGGTGACAGATGAAGGTGTTGATACCATTTGGCATTATGTCCAGAATGAATGCGGATGCGAAGATGTTGAATATATTGTTCTACGCGTCAAAGGGAAATCAGAATTGAAATTATCCTGTTATGGCACTGTTTGCGAAGACACCATTGCCACATACACGCTTGAACAGCCTTATTGTGCCCCATTTGTCTGGTATGTGGAAGGTGGGACAATCGTACAAGGACAAAACTCACCGACTATTACGGTTCAGTGGGGACATCCCTCAACTGGCTACGGGATTATATCCATCGATGCATCTATGTGCGAAGATGAATGTCCGGCCTTGGTGTCCGTAAAAATACCAATCATTTCTGAAAACACGGAAATATCCGGTCCGGATGTGATTTGTGTAGGGGACATCCAACAATATGGACTTCCTCTTTGGGGATCGACCTATTATCATTGGACTGTTTCACCATGGAGCGGCAATGATGTTGAAGTTAACAGTGCTGGATCCATCAATCAGACCTTAGTCAAATTCAAACAGACAGGCAACTATACCATTACAGCCCAATACGGTTGCGAATTTCTGGATTGTGGGCCGTTTACTACATCAAAAAACATTGTTGTGAAAGACACAATGAGTATCCGATCCTCAGACCATACCCTTTGCAAAGGGGCCACAGGAACTTATACGACTTGGCACGGAAACAGTGTGACATGGCGGGTATATAATCAGAACAACATGCAAATACACTACTCAAACGGCACTGCTTTGAATTATACCTTTGCCAATGCAGGCAATTACAAAGTGGTGGCGTCAGGAAATGCTTATTGCGAGGCAGCGGAATATTTGGTCACAGTGTTGGACAATCCTCCAGCTTTGACCACCACGAATGGCCCACACGATGCTTGTCCAGGAAGTTACATTTTGTTGGATGCCACACCTACACACCCGAACTACTATTTGGTATGGGAACCGCTTTGCTCTACAGCGACTCCATCTTCAGCGGAAGGGGATGAGGTTACCATCCATTATGGCAATAACATCTGCGGAGTGGCTGTCTATCAGGTAGACAAAGAGTACAACTGTCGTTCGAATGCCTATATCCATGATGTCGTACCCTTCACTCTTGCCCCATCGGGACTTCCATCATCCATGACAAAATGCGCAGGTGATATTTTCAGTCAAACAATTCCCTTTCAAGACAATGTCTTATATGAATGGACAATTTCCCCAGCAGGAGTCGCCTCTATACAAGGCGACCATCTTAGCAATAATGTTACTTTTTTGGTCAATCATTTGGTTGGAAATCAATCCACTACAGCTGTGGTCACGCTGAAACGCACCTACTGTGCAGGCTCTGTCTCCGTGGAGTCATTTACATTGAACACTTTAGATGCCCATGTCCCCACCATATCTTATACAACACCAATTTGTCAAGGAGACTACGACAATTTTTCTGTGACTTCCACACCTATAAATCCGTCGCATTATACTTGGTACATTGATGGTACTTCCTCCGTGGGTACCAGCACATCGCATTTGTTCACTCAACCGGGAGAATACCCGTTCACATTAAATTATCAGCCGTATCCAATCTGTCCTGCTATTGTGGTATCAGGCACGGTGGAAGTGGTTGCCCCTCCTGTTGTGGTTCCCTATTTTGACGGACAGAATGTTGCCGTGGTTGCCTACCCCAATGCCTCCTACAGCTGGTCACTTGACGGATACCCCCAACCCTCAAGCAGTAACCTTTGCACCTATACCACAACGGGGACGTATTGTTGCACTGTCACCTACAATTCACCCTCTACTTGTTACACCACAGGTTGCATCACAATAGATGGGATACCTCCCATTCCTATGTGCGATGACGTTATTATGCCATGCTCGTCATCTGTTGCTTGTAATGTTGCAAACATATACTTGAACAATCTCAGTGGAGGTAATGTAACATGGTCTGTCGTTCCGCAAATACCCGGCAACATTTTCACGTCTCAATCTAACGATTTTGCATCCATTACTTTTCGTTATCCGGGAGTTTACACCGTTATAGCAGAAGCGACCGAGGGAGGACTATGCTATCATGGAGAAACACCAGTCACGATAGAGTGTGTTCCAGATTTTTCACTCACACGTCTGTGCAACGGACAAATCCTGTTTGAGGATAAATCTTTATATAGAACAACCAATTCGATTGTTTCGCAAAGTTTGTATTTTCATGAATTAAACCAATATTTTAATATAAATTCCATCCCGCTGAATGCACTTCAACCCGGTATAACAAACCACGTTGACTACATAATCAATTTTTCTTCTGGCCAACATTGCCAAATCACCAAAACATTTACCGTTGATGCTCTTCCCAGCATAACCAGTTTGAATGTAAGTCAAAATATGTGCGTTAATACACCGTTCCTTTTTTCGTCAAATGCAAATGGATACACATACATTTGGAATTTTGGTGACGGCACATATACCTATGGCGCGAATGTATATCATACTTATAACACAGCAAATGCAGCTTATTTGGTGACACTAACCGTAATGAATACAGATGGTTGTGCCACGACCCAATCCGCAAACGTCAGTGTTGTTGGTAACATGCTGAGTTCGGGGCAATTATTGACTTCCTTACAAGACAATGTTTGCCCTGGAACACCAAGAGACATCTTCTTCACAATTAATCTTTCTGATAATCTCTACTATTGGGCGTATTCTCCATCCAGTGTCTATACAAACACATACAGTACCTATCAAACAGGCGATTATCATGTTCTTGTTGTCAACAACACCTATGGCTGCAAAAAAGAAAGTACAATAAACGTGGGATTTCTTAATGCCCCAACAGCCAAAATCACGGGTAATACAGAGTATTGTTTGGGCGAAGAAGTGAAGTTGTTTGGGAACACGGGCGCAAACAATCAGTATTCATGGACAATCACGGGACCTCTTAACGACACAAAAACAACACCTAACATCACATTTACCCCTACAGTAGCAGGAACCTACAACATCACCCTTACCGTCACAAGTCCAATCCCTGATCTATGTACGGATGTTGCCACCACCACTGTTACGGTTCATCCCCAGCCCACCACACCCTCTATTGATTATAACGGCAACAAGTGCATCCACACACCGCCTGTTGAGGTTAAATGCACCTCTGGCCAAAGCCTGTTGTGGAGCAATGGTCATAATGGTGTAACAGCTGAGTATTATGTTCCCGGATTCCTTTCCGCATACTACATTGATCCCACCTCAGGCTGTCCTTCGGCAAAAGGTTCTTTTTTCATCCCGCCCGCGCCGAATTATGACGCACTTCTAACGGGTTGCTATGAACGATGCGAGGAGGAAATACCCACAACACTACCTGTTTACAATTTTTACCCGTACACATCTGACTCTCTTCATTGGGACTGGTATGGAAATCCTATTGTTTACGGCGGAAACAGCATTTTTGCAGTATTGCCGATCAATGTCTTTGGAAGTTATTACATGAATGCACAATATGGGAACGGTTGCGTGGTTCAATCACCATACTTAGATATTTCGGAAAAAGAAATATGTCCTTGTAAAGACATAGAAGTAATAATTGAAGAGACCTATTGTTTTGTTGAAGAGTGCAATTTAAGATATCACATGACCATTCTTGTCTGCAATAATAGTTCTCAGTACGTGAAATTCGATCAGTTCTATATAAATTCCAGTAGCAATATCGTTAGCACTTATCCTGATTTCCCACTTTGTTTGGATCCGTGGACATGTGAACCGGTTGAAATAGATATTCAGTTCTTGGATTTCGAAAATGGTTGTGTAACATTTACGTTATATGACGCTATCCACAACTGTGAAAAGACCTTTATGCATTGTTTCGATTGGACTGAATGTGAGGATGTAGAAAATTGTGAAATAGAAGGATGGGAATGGGATTTCGAATTCAATGAAGAACTAAGCAGAGAACACCAAATATCATGTTTCGACTTCGGATTGAATATGCCTGGCGGTGTTTCAAGCATTGTCGCATTATGGAGTGAGCCATCTCAAGTTTTCAATTATGTGTTCAATCCTCCCGCACAAGCAAATGGGTTGCTCATGTTCAGCTATGCCAAATTAACACAAATGGTTGCAAACGGGGAAGACATCTGCCTCAATATCATTATGTGTGTAGGGGGCAGCTATTTATGCTACTATCGGATTTGTATGCCGGCTAAAGAGTTTTTGGAAATGATTCCCGAAGACATGCGACAATTCCTTGGGTCACCCACAGCTGACAATGATACCACCCGGAGCTTCCAGTCCAGCTCGTTCATTCCGCAGGCCGACAAGCCCTATCTCGCACCCAACCCCGCCCGTGACGAGGTGACGGTGATGGGCATCGCACCCGAGGAGGTGGCCGAAATCACCGTCCTCACCATGCAGGGCGGACAGGTGGCCGAGTTCCGCAACGACTACCGCTTCAACGTCAGCCGCTTAGCCAAGGCATCCTACATTGTCCGTGTCATCACCACCAACAAGCAGGTGTATTACCTGAAGCTGGTGAAACAATAATGAATTATAGTAAAAAAAGATATTACTATTATGACAAAAATATCATTAGTTAAAGCTATAATGGCGGTCGCTTTTTTAGCGGCCGCCTTTCCCGCCTCCGCCCAGGGCGAGTGGAAGTGGGCGCATTACTGGACGGGAGGGGACGGTTCCTACGGCGACTATTACAATAAAATCATCAACACCGCCTTTGACGATGAGGGCAACATCTACGTCTATGGCACCATGGGCGGAAGCCCGAAATATGATGAGAACACCCTGCAATTCACGACCAGCGCACAAGTACTCAACAGCAACAAGAAATCTATACTTTTGGCCAAATTCGACACCTTGGGGAATATGTTATGGTATAAAGTAGTGAAAAGCAGTGGGAATCCAGCAAATCCAAATTGGATGGAAGTGCGCGACAATCAAATCCATATTTCAGGAGACGTGGAAATGGAGTATGTGGATCACAATTGGAATAATGTATGGCTCTACTATCTGGACACGCTGATTCGTGGGGTACAAGTACACGCTATTCCCGTTGAAAACAGAAGACCTCCGTATATGACTGGTTTTTGGACTTTTTTTGCGACACTTAATACCGATGGTGAGCTACTACAGGATCACTTTGTGGAATTACATTCAAGGGAGCGTTATCTTATAAACGGGGTGTATTATAGAAATATACTCCCCCTATGCGTGCTGTCTGGGAACAACCCATCTCCTGTCCACACTGACAGTCAGGGGAATATTTACGTTTATACGAGCATTCAATATGCAGGTTCAGAAAGCGACCCGCTAACCATTGTGGTAGATGGTGATTCAAATAAGATATACGATTTGTTTTTGCCAGGTGATGTGGATTCAAATCTCAGCAATGCCTATATCAACAATGCAATGTTGTTCAAATTTTCCCCTAACGGTGAATTGATATTCTACAAGTTGATAGTTAACCATACGGAAGGTATAGCTTCCAATTATTTGATAAATGGGGACAGTGTGAACAAATACTTCACTTGTTCTTTTTCTGGAATATCATACGACGAAGAGGACAACATGTATCTTACCGGGCATTTGCAATTAGAAAGGTGGATAAATGGGCAAGGAGGGGAGATGCATCAATATCCGGTTAGATTTTGGTGGGATAGCTCGCATTGCGTTACAATGAATGACATTTCCTCTGCCGAAGCTTGCAATTTCATTGTAAAATATAACACGAGCGGAGATATGGACTGGAGTAATCAGATATATTCGGTGGGAACACAAAGCTCAAGTACAGGATTTGCTCGTGCGTTATGGCAGATGAACACTTATTACGATGATGCTGTATATGTTCTTGGAGGAGCAGCATACACCAAAGACTTGGCTCTGATATATTTTGATGACGAAAATCATCCTTTGCAACGATATACAGACCAACAAACCGATATTTGTTTCTTTGTTAAATATGACAAATTCAACGGAAGCTACATTAGTCAGGGAATTGTACCGTCGGCAGATGCAGTAGCGAGTTTGTCCCCGTCAATTGTGAATAATAGAGTTTTTGCTTTGTCAAAATATAGCACAAGCGGTTATGGGTATCTATTGTCTGAATGGAAAAATGACGGCACCTTTATTGAAGCGGATACGTTGTTTAGCAGCGAAGCCATCCAACTCTCGAAATCTGTAGGTCCCACCGTCAGTGAGAATGGGCACGTTGTCTTAGTGGCTTGTGCAACTTCTCCCGTCACTTTCGGCAACAATATTTTCGCCGACAGTCCATCGGGACATTCAAGTGCGGTTGTCGCCCTCTACCACAATCCCGAGTTCACCACGCCGTACGTGGGTGTTCCCAATTATTCAATTCACGATTCTAATCTGAAAATATGGCCTAACCCAACAAATAGTTTCCTTAATATAGAAAACGACAACGTTTCAATTGACTATGTTAACATTTTAGATTTAAACGGCAAAATACTTATGCGGGAAATTGTAAAGAGCAACAATACATTGTTAAATGTATCTCAATTGCCTACCGGAGCATATTTTTTGGAAGCGGTAAGAAACGGTAAGGTGGTCACAGGGAAATTTGTCAAATCCAATTATTAACCCCAAAATAATGCTGTCATGAAAAAGAATCAACTGTATTTGCTTTTTTCGCTGATATTATTCAGTATGTCAATGGTTTATGCTCAATCGCCTTGTAGTTTATACATCAACACTGACTTTGATTCAGAATGCCTAATAACGGCATATATAAAAGAACGACCCAGTTTATGGGGACAAGGATTGGAAGACTGTATGTTGGCCTGTAAAGGTAACACTGTGCAGTACACTGCAGCCTGCCCGAACGGAATACAATATTCGTGGACTATTTCCGGTGCCGCATCTTACTATTTGACCAATCAAAACCGCACTGCGGTGGTCACTTGGGGAACGGATGATGTTGCTAATATTTCGGTAAATGTGGTCACAGCAGACTCCAACTCTTGTACTGCCGAGACATGTGTACTCTTGATGGAATCGCCTCATGTTGCCTCATCCACAATACCGTACTACTATATAGACCAAACAACAGGCGATAAAGTGATAAATGTCTGCATGAATGAAACTGTTGAATTGATTGATTCGAGCACTGCAGGCCAGACACCTATTGTGGGACATTATTGGGAAACACCCTTTGGTGATGCATCCACGCCAAATCATACCATCACAGTCACTCAACCAGGCCATTATACCATAGAGCACCGTGTCCAAAACGAATGTGGTTGTGAAGATGTCGAGGTGTACATTCTCAATGTGTCTGAAGACATCAAATTGGCGCTTTCATGCTATGGCACCGTTTGCGCGGGTGCTCAGGAGACCTATACTCTGATGGAGCCCCACTGCTCCCAATACATGTGGAGTGTCGAAGGTGGCACCTACACGGTGGATCCGACCAACTCGTCCACTATTAACGTGCAATGGGGAAATCCATCTAATGGCTATGGGGTTATTTCCATAGATGCAAACTATTGCGATTCGCCTTGCAAAGCTTTGGCTTCGATAAAAATTCCAGTTATCTCAAGTAACACCCAAATTTCAGGTCCAGATGTGGTGTGTGTCGGTGACGTGCAACAATTTGAACTTCCTGTGTGGGGGTCCACTTCGTATAATTGGGAGGTGATACCATCCAGCGGTTTTATGGTTGCCAACACAGAGGAGGTAAATCAAATCCTGATCAAGTTTACACAAACGGGCACCTACACACTGAAAGCCAATTATGAATGCGAGTTTATCGGGTGTGGCCCTTATTCCTCCAGTAAAACAATAGTAGTGAAAGACACTATGAGTATCAATTCCCAAGATAGCATACTTTGCAAAGGATCTACTGGTGGCTATACCACTTGGCACGGCAATCCTGTGACATGGCGCGTTTATAATCAATCGACCAACCAGCTACTATTTACGACGAATGGCATTGCTCTTGCATACAATTTCGCCAATTCTGGGAATTACAAAGTGGTAGCATCCAGCAGCTATTATTGCGATGATGCCGAATATCTGGTGACGGTGTTGGCAAATCCTCCAGCATTATCATCGACGGACGGTCCGCATACTGCATGCACTAACAGCTCAATAAGTTTGAGTGGTTCACCGACACATCCAAACTATTTTTTGGTTTGGGAACCCGTTTGTTCTTCCGCTCTTCCAACTTCCGTAGAGGGGAATACGGTAACCATTAATTTCGAAAATGACGTGTGCGACGTAGCAGTTTATCAAGTGGATAATGAATATGGCTGTCGATCTACAGCTTTTGTCCACGAAGTGAATCTTTTTCAATTGGCACCTCACGGTCTTCCGGCCGTTACCACCGCTTGCGCAGGAAGTGTTGTCCAACTTTCTGTCCCCAACCAATCAAGCAAAGTTACATACGAATGGACTATCAATCCCGCAAATGCCGCATCAGTGATCGGGGATCATTTTCAACCTACAGTCAACATACTGACCAATCATTTGTCGAATGCCACCCCACCATATCTGGTGAATGTCACGCTGAAAAGAACTTATTGTGATGATATTGAAGTGTACGAAACCGTCCAGCTGTCTATAGTGGATGTCCAATCTCCTACAATTAGTTATCCTGATACCGTGTGCCAATATGAACCAGTAACATTTACAACATCGGAAGGGACATTGGTTACCAGTCATTATACTTGGCAATTTTCTGATACTTCCACATTATATCATGGCCCCGTAATTACTCGTTCTTTCAGCCAAGACGGTCTTGTTGATTTCACGTTGAGTTATCGACCGGATCCAAATTGCAATCCAGCAGTGGTTCATGGGCAACTCTACGTCCAAGCAGCACCATCTGTTGCCATTTCCTTTTCAGGAACAGACTTAAGCGTGCCATATCAACCTGGATATGCATACGTATGGACGTTTGACAACAACGAAGTGAGTTACACGTCAACATGTCCTGTCACTTATGGATATGGCACATATTGCTGTACTGTCACCACCAACACAACCCCCTCTTGTCATCAATCAAGTTGCTATATTATTCTCCCTCCCCAGCCGGACACTTGTGAAACAGTTGATGTGCATGTGGAAAGCCAAGATTGTAATGTGTTTGTTTTAAGTGCGGACAGTACGTTGGGCCTATTTTATTCGTGGAGTTTGTCCACTTCATCGAATGGTTCACATTGTACTCCATCCACATCCCACAACACAGCTACCGCATACTTTTACGTGCCAGGCACGCACTATGTCAATGTTTCAGCTGAATTGGATGGACAATGTTACAACGGAGTTCAGCAAGTGACAGTGGATTGTGTCCCTAAAATTGAACTTTCTTACAATTGTAATGGCTATATAGTCATAAAGGACAAATCTCTTTACAGAAGCGGTTACCCCATCCCTGTCAGAACTTTGTCAATGTCAGGTTTTGGCTCAATACAAATAACCTATCCTTCCATGTCTGATTCCATTTATATAGGCAATCCGACAAGCACAACCTATACTGTTGTTATGACAATGGCTGGGAATGACTGTACTTGTTCCAAATCCATCACTTTAGAACCTAATCCTACAATCAACAGTATTGACATACAGAGTACTATGTGCGAAAACACACCATTTTTATTCTCTGCTACTGCAACAGGAAATCAATACTATTGGGATTTTGGAGATTCTTCGCATAATTACGGAAATGGGATTTCTCATAGTTATAGCGTGCAGAATAATGCATATATTGTTAAGTTGACTGTTTATAACAGTTTTGGCTGTAGAGTTGTTGATAGTGCAGAAGTTACAGTTATCGCAAATAACATCTCTAATATACTCTCTCTCATACCACAACAAGCAATTTGTCCTGGAAGTGCAAGAGTTCTAACTCATAGCCCAATCACCAACAGCACGGAATATTTTTGGTATCAGGATAATGTGTGTGTTGACACCAATTACTCTAATCAGTTCTCCACTTACGAGACAGGGGACTACAAGGTGAAAGTACATAATTACTCAAATGGTTGCAAAAAAGAGATTATGAAAAATGTTGATTTCTTAAACGCTCCTTTGGTCAGAATTACAGGAAATACGGAGTATTGTTTCGGTGAACGAGTTAAATTGAAAGGAAATACTGGGAGTAACAATCAATATTTCTGGTATGTTTCCGGACCGCAATCTTTCTCGTTTACGTCCCAAGAAAGCAATATCAGCTTTGTTCCTACATATTCAGGACCCTATTACGCTACAATTATTGTCACCAGCCCGGACGGTTGCATGGCCACAGCTAGTTGTACCCTTACGGTACATCAACAACCTGCAGCCCCGTCTATCTCTTTTTCCGGTAACAAATGCATACACAATCCACCTGTTGAAGTGCATTCCAATGGCGGTCAAAGCTTGCTGTGGAGCAATGGCTATCATGGTGTCACAGCCTATTATTACGTGCCAGGTTTTATTTCAGCATACTATATTGACCCTGCCACCGGATGTCCTTCTGCAAGGAAACAGATGTTTATTCCGCCTGCACCAAACTATGATGCCCTGCTCACAGGTTGTTACGAGAAGTGTCCAAATGAGCTGACTGACTCGTTGCACGTTTACTATTTGTATCCTTATCACGACACTCTTTTCCATTGGTACTGGTATCGGAGCATGACGTTAGTCGATGATGACACCACTATCAGTCCTGGCCTCATTTTCTCTGGTCCTGGTCAATATTACTTGAATACACATTATGGTGACGGGTGTTCTTCAAATTCCCCTGCATTAAATATTTCTAACAAACAAGAGTGCCCTTGTGAGGATATTACAGTGAGTGTCCGAAAAGAATGTTATGAAAAAGACTGCAAATTGTATTATAAACTATCCGTGACACTATGTGATACAGGCACTCAGTCTGTAACATTTGACCAACTTATAACCAATTCGGGGAGTAATATTGTAAGTGTCACCTCTTTACCAGTCACAGTTGTTCCAGGAGGAGGATGTCAAACAATCATTATCCTTCTTGAATATGATGATTATGCCAATGGATACATAGAATTCACTCTTTACGACAGCCAACGAAATTGTGAAAAAACATTCACAGAATATCTTGATTGGCGAAAATGCATTCGCGACGGTTGTGTTTTTAAAGATTATACGATTAAATTTCTTGAGTTATCCAGCACCCAGTTCCATGCTTCTTATTTTAGTGTCCATTTTACTCTTCCATCCAATACCACTGATCTCGTTGCGTTGTGGAGCGAACCATCTCAACTGATGTCTTTCAACTATTTGCCTTTTACTGATGTGGATGCGTTGCTTATGCTAAGTTACGGTCAGTTGACGCAAATGGTGGCAAATAATGAAAGTATTTGCTTCCATGCTATTTTATGTATAGATGAAAAGTATTTATGCCATGCGGAAATCTGTATTCCCGCTAATTATTTCCTTGAAAAGATTCCCGAAGACATGCGCCAGTTCCTTGATTCCATCACAGCGGACAACGATACCACGCGGAGTTTCCAGTCCAGTTCGTTCATTCCGCAGGCCGGCAAGCCCTATCTCGCACCCAACCCCGCCCGTGACGAGGTGATCGTGATGGGCATCGCGCCAGAGGAGGTTGCCGAAATCACTGTCCTCACCATGCAGGGCGGACAGGTGGCCGAGTTCCGCAACGACTACCGCTTCAACGTCAGCCGCTTGGCAAAGGCATCCTACATTGTTCGTGTCATCACCACCGACAAGCAGGTTTATTATCTGAAGCTGGTGAAACAGTAGAAAATTTTCGAAGCGTATAACATTCAAAGAGGGTGCGTGACTTTTGACACACCCTCTTTGCCGATTTGATTATAACATTCGCATGGAAACAAAATTTTGGTATTTTTGCAAATCAAATTTTTCATAAAACACCTCGGTTTTTTCGAGGCCAAACATGACAAGAATGCAGAACAATGACTGACACCATTTTATCATCAGACATCAAACAACTAATAGCCGAATGCGGCAATGAGGCAATGAAGAAAATCCTTGACAGCCATCTCCCTGAAAAGCTGTCAGAATTGGCGAAAGCACTGGCAAGATATTATCAGTGCTGCTATTGTGGCATCGGAACGATTGATGGTGACTATGCCGAAGACCGTGCCTGCTGGCCTCAAGGACTGCCCTTAAAGATGAAGAGAGGCAAACGAAAAGAGGGTCAAAGTGGATACCTGTTGTTCAAAGCCCTTGAGGATAAAGAAAAACGGCTAATTGTGACTTATGGGGAAGATGAAATTGAAAAAGCAGTTAACTCCAAAGCCTATCGTGATAAGTGCGGTGATGATTTCAAGTTTTGTTCCATTATCATTTTTAGAGAGAGAGATGAATCGCCACATGGATATATTCAGTTCCTGAGTTCTGAAAAACCAATCGAAGATTCTGCAGATTTCCAATTTGCAGAAGATATTCTTCGATTAGTTTTTACCCTTAAACTATGGTATGCATGGAAAGACGAGCACTCCTTCAGGGATGACTTTGATTTCATCAACAGTATTTCCCAACAGACGGATAATGTGGACTTACTTCTTGAAAAAATCATGAAGTATTTGTCCGAAACGTTCAATGCAGGAATAATTTCATACCGAATACCGCTACTGGTCGGTTTCGACAGAAAGCCTGTTTTTTTTCTTCGGAAGTGGTATATCAAAGAGAATGTTCCAAATAAAGAAAAGATTTGGGAAGAACACTTTGTTAAAAGATTGATAATCAAACAGAATGAGATGGGAGGGGAAGAAGAAATGATTTGTAAAAATCATGAATTTCCTATCATTGCTTGCATGCCCAAAGATGTCATCAGTACAGAAGGACATCAATTATTCAAAGAACTGGTAGTCAATATTCCCATTATTCGTGACCATGCTGAAAAAAAAGAATGCATCAACAAACCAAAATTAAGGACTTTATGTGAAGGCGGCAACGGATGTACATCGCGCTTTGAGAAATACTTTGGAATATTCAAACTCCGTATTATAAAGAGTGAAGATGACCCGGAGAATGAAATACCAGATGAAACGAAAACAAGGCTTGCTGTTTTGGCAAAGCATATCTCCACGTTGCTCAATTCTATTGTTGACAAACAGGAGAATGAATCACTAAAAAAATTCCAAGATAGACTGAGAAACACTTCGTTCAGACAAATAGGAGAATTCGACAAGCAGTGTGCAGAAATCTTGTGCCAATCAACTGGCGCAATGGCTTGCGCAGTGTATAAAAATAGTAGTCAGAATGGCATAGTAAAGAAAGCGGTATTTCCTGAAGGACTTACCTCGTTTGATATAGGAGGAAATAAAACACTTAAGTTCCAGAAAGAATTGGACTCAACTATTAGTGGAATAAACGAACTTTTTCCAATAGGCAAAGTGATTTTGGGAAAAAATTCATCGAGTTATGTGGTTCGAGCCACAAACCACATGAGCAGTTCATTTCTTATGGTTCCCATCACAAAGAAGGACGGTACGGAATTCGGGAGCATATTGCTGTTAGGAAAACGCCAGAATGGAAGCGAAAAACTTGTATCAAAAACCTACTGGGAGCAAGACAGGAAACATATCGAGTTCATGGTGGATATAATCGGACGGATTGAAGAGTCGGATTCGGAGAGATTGACATTTCTACAGCAGTTGTCGCATGAGCTTCGTTCTCCAATCACACAAATGGTGAACGGAAACGAGTTTCTGATTGATACATACAAGCGGAACAGAAATGAGGTATACAGGGGCAAGCCAATTACTGGCTATACGATAGGTTCTCTTGAAGACAATGTGCGGCAAGCGATGATGTTCAAGCAGATAATTGGTGATGTCCAGTATATCTATTCACTAAGTAAAGGTGAAGTGTCGTACAATCCCGAAGATGTAGATATTAAAGAATGCATTCTTGACTGTGTCAGGTTGTTTGAAAGAGCCCCCGACTCTATATTGGAGGACCCTAAACAGCTTACCTATGACACTCAATTGAGACAACTCCCCGAGAAAATCTTTGTGGATAGAGAAAGAATCAAACAGGTCTTTATCAATCTGTTGAAGAATGCAGTACAATATGCCGATGACCATAGTGTGATTACAATCAGATACAACTATAATGGAGTTAGAATGAGTCACGAAATTGATTTTATTAACCATGGCATCAGTGTGGACCAGAGCAAAGGTGACAGGTTATTCCAACTGTGGGAGCGAGGAGGAAACGCACAGCGCCTACGTCCAAGTGGTACAGGAATGGGACTGTTTATAGTACGAGAAATCATGAAAGCACATGGAGGAGAATGCTATATTAAGAGTTATTACAATCCAACTATATTCTCAGTGAGTATACCAATAAAGAAAAAGTGAAAGCTGCAATTACCATATTTGAAATATAAAAAACTTATAATACATCATAAAACAATCAAACAATGAGTAAAATACTTTTTTTTGATGATGAGCCATTCTATGTCAATCTGTTGATTGACAACCTTAGATTAAACCATGGATGGATGGCAGATAAAAAGGGAGAGATAAAATTCATCTCAGATTATGCCGAGATGATTGATGAAATAAACTCAATCAATCAGTATGACCTGTTTGTTTTGGACATCATGGTTTCTTCCATAGGAATTGAAGAAAAAAATATTTTCACTACGGCAGAGATTCGAAGAATCGAAAGAGACAACAATATGGGCATACTGATAGCTGAGAAGATAAGGGCTATTGAAAAATACAAAGAGACACCCATCATTTGTTTGTCAGCAAAAGGAAACAGAGAAATTCCTGGTTCATTAGGAAAACCAATTGATTGTATCACAAAACCAACAATTGCCAAAGATTTATCTGAAAAAATGGCAAAAATGTTAGGGCGCAAATAATAAACTGTATGAAACGTTTTCTGTTGTTTTTTTTATTACTGGCCGGATTGTGTGCGAATGGTAATAATGATCATTGTGTGTTTAATTCCTTCAAGATTCCTCTTCAACAGGAGAGTGACCAAATTGCACAATCCGACAGCTGTCAGACATCACTCCAAGTGAACAATACACAATCATCATCAGATGTTATTTCAACACTCACATTAGTAGTCAACTCTCTTAACAACGCTCTAACTAGCACCAATAATCAGGTGACAGTATGGTCGCTTATTTTATCATTGATAACACTTATAATAGCTGTCGCTGGAATAATTGGGCTTGTTAGGCTAAGAAAATATGAAAAAGAGTTTGGGAACATTAAGAAACATCTGGATTATCAGCAAAAGAAAGACGAACTTAGAGATTTGTATATGGAACGCATCAATAATTGGATGCTTGATGTGAACCTTCAATTGGCTGATAGTCTTGCATCAAGTCTAGATTATAATAATGATATATATAAGAATTTTAAGAAAGCATATCAGGGCTATTACCTTACTAAATTGAGTGTCATAAATATTCCCAATGATAATAAACAGTCAGAAGAGAAAGAACAGGCTATTAACGACATACAACGAGCGATAGACCAAATCGTTGCGGTAGGAAGCCCAGATGACCTGAAAGCAACACAAGAAATGGCCGAATTTGAGACGAACAAAGTAAAGAAGAAAATGCTAAAGAAAGCTGCGAAAGAACTCCAAGACAGATTGATAAATCATGTTTAACCTTCTCCTTGGTTGGGTAAGCCACACCGTTTCTTTGACCAATCTCACCTCCTATTTTATGTTGTCATCGGGTTAATAAAGTACGATTTCCCCTTTTCGGTTGAGACGGGCAAAAGTGAGGCATTGTCCAATAGATCCATAACTGCCAAAATTGTGATGCAAAAAAATGATATTGTTCCAAGTCGAAAAAGTGTAAAATATTGAAATACAAAACCACTGTGTTGGAATAGGATTTCGGCCCCAAAATTCATGTTTTTGCTTTCTGTGTGAATGCGTTTTCCCCGTTATTATAAACCATATTAGTGAAATCAATTGTTGCTTACGTAAAAATAGAAAAAAAACGTTTTTTTGAATTTGTCGCAAAAATATTGTATTTTTGCGACAAATTTTTAAGGTATAATAATATGCAATCTATTGATGATAAGATACTTGAATCTGTTAGAAAATGCGGAAGAGGAACTGTGTTCACCCCTTCACGTTTTTCGCAGTATGGAACAGCCGTCGCGGTGCAAAAAGCACTTGAAAGACTGACAGATGAGGGCCGCATCATTCGCGTGGCAAGGGGTATCTATTGCTACCCGAAAACAGACACGGACTTGGGACTGGGTGTCATCTATCCCGGTTTTGATGAGATTGCCCAAGCTATTGCTAAACGTGACAAGGCTCAGATTGTTCCTGCGGGCGCATACGCCGTGAACAAATTGGGACTCAGCACACAGGTGCCTATGAATGTCGTTTTCCTCACCAGCGGAGAAAGCCGCAAAGTTGTGATACGTAACGGCAGAGGCATCCTCTTCAAACATGCCGCGCCGCGAAATTTCGCGTTTGAGAATTCTTTCGCCCAACTCCTTTCGGTAGCACTCAAGGAAATCGGGAAAGACAACCTCGATTCCGAACAAAAAAACACGCTCAAGCACATTCTCCATGAGCAACCGCGCATATCGGAAAAGGACTTGAGCCTAATGACTGTCTGGATTAGAAAACTTATAAACGAATTGTATGATGAATGATTTTTACACACTTCCGTTAGAACAGAAACGCCTCATCCTATCTTCCGCAGAAACCAAAATCGGCCTGCCTGCCGCTGCAATAGAAAAGGATTTGTGGGTTACTTGTGTCTTGCAGTTGCTCTTCAGCATAGACATCCACGCGGAGTTTCTTTTCAAAGGAGGAACTTCGTTAAGCAAAGCCGGCAATCTCATACAGCGTTTTTCGGAAGACATTGACATCGCCATCAATCCCGCTGTTTTGGGTTTTAGCGGGGACTTGACAAAAAAGCAGATCAAACGTCTTCGCAAAGCGTCTTCACTGTTTGTGGAGCAAACTCTTGCCGTAAAACTCCGTGAAGTTATCCAATCAAATAATCTGCACCCTTTCCTGACGGTCGATGTTGAACCCGAAGGGGAAGGTGATGCCACATATCCGGAACCAAGACGCATATTTGTACGTTATCCGTCAATCGTGTCGCAGCAATATGATTATTTGAAAGACACAGTTGTGCTTGAAATTGGGGCGCGTTCGCTGATGGAACCCGTCCATTTGCTGCATGTAAAGAGCCTTGTGGAATCCAATTTCCCGAATATCCGAACTTCTGTCCAAGACCCGGCGATTGCCACTTCAACCCCCGCAAAAACATTCTTGGAAAAGGCATTCCTGCTTCACGAACTGTTTTCGGTAAACGAACACGCAGGAAAAGCTAACCACCGGTCACGACATCTGTACGACTTGGAACGCATGATGGACATGCCTTTTGCCGTCGATGCCATCCACGACAACGATTTGTGGGAGAGCATCCAACACCATCGAAGCATTTATACCGCAGTACAAAACGTGGACTACGCCAAAGATTTGCGCAAAGAGATAGTGCTGGTTCCTCCTGCCAATGTGATAGCAGCATGGGAGACGGACTACAACGACATGTGCCAAACAATGATTTATGGAGAAAAGTTGTCATTTGGCCAGTTATTGGAGCGAATCCAAGAACTGGAGGCGCGGTTCCACGCCTTACGGCATTAGAACCTTGATGTCTCGCACTCGTAAGCTCAGCACGACAGAGTTTGATTATCTTATCATATTATCCTATTCTTTTATCCCTATACCTATCCCCCCCTTACATCAGGGGTAGTGGGTGTGGTATATATATGAATGTCTCTTTCTTTCTTGCTTTATATATATAAGGGGAAGAAAAAGGGCAAGATATTGAAAACCAGTAAGTCACAAGGGTTTCTTTTCGATCATGGGCAAGATATTGATAACCAACAAGTTAAATTGATTTTTGGAGCTTTGCTTTGTCTGTTTGCTTGGCGTTTGGCGTGCAGCCTAAAACAGCCAATGCTTTGGCCTGTATCCCGCGGAAAAGCCAAAGGAAACTACCGTCTCGTCCAATGTTCGTTCCATGGTTCCCCGTTCTTCACGCCGCTGCTCCTTTACAAAGTCGCAAATAAGGTCGCCGATGTCATATCCGCTGCCCTCCGCCCCGATTTCTTTCGCGTTCCGCCTTACCGTGTCTGCCGTCATTGCCATTGTGCGTGCGGGGTTCTTTTAGTTGTCATGCTTTTTGTACAGTTTCGGGTTATGGCTTTTCCCGTTGTCGCCCAGCACCTCGTCCAGAAAGCCCTGCCGGATGAAGCTGATCAATTCATTGCGGAATTGCTTTTCGGACAGGGAATCGCCCCCTCCAAGTTCCTTTCTTGCCTTTGCGTGCGCCTCCTCCAGTTCATTCTTTGTGAACACGGTCTTGCCGGGGTTGGACTCCTGCGCCCTGTCGATCATCGCCCTGCACATGTCGCCGTCACCGACCTTGGTCGGTTCGTAGGGGAAGGACAGCTCCAGTCTCCTGTCGCCCTTGTGCGTGATGTGGAATGTCTCGAAAGGCGCATTCCGCGTGTGCAGCAGCCATCCGATTGCGTGGGGTTATTACCCCCTGCCCTGCGGGCATCCCTCCAAAGAAGGGGAATGGACTGCGTAAGGAAGTGGTTTTCCCCCCTGCCCTGCGGGCATCCCCCCTAAAGGGGGGAATGGTGCTTCGACCGAGACATTTTCGTTTAACTGCTAACTGCTAACTACTAACTGCTAACTATTGCATTGCCTCCACCACCTTGCAGATATCCGCAAAGACGTGCTCGATATCCTGCATTCCGTTGATTTCCACCAACTTGCCCTGATTCCGATAGTAGTCCACCAACGGCATGGTCTGGGCGAAGAAGTTCTCCACTCTGGCCTTGACAGTGGCGGGAGTGTCGTCGGCGCGCTGTTCGATTTCGGCACGTTTGAGAATACGGCGCTGCACTTCTTCCATCTCCACTTTCAGATAAATGACCTTGGTGATATCCAAGTTGTTGAAAAAGGTCGGATCGTCGAGCATCTCAGCCTGCTTGATGGTGCGCGGCACGCCGTCGAAAATGAAACCTTTGCTGTCGGCGTGCTTTTCGATATGATTGCGCAACATCCCGAGGGTGATGTCGTCGGGACAAAGGTCGCCGCGGTTGATAATCTCCTGCGCCTTCAAGCCCAGCGGGGTCTTGTGGGAGATTTCATAACGGAAAAGGTCCCCGGTGGAGACGTGTTCAAGTTGGAATTTTTCGGCCATCTGCTTGGCCTGGGTGCCTTTCCCGCTGCCGGGAGCACCGAACATGACAATGTTGATCATATTATAAGGTATTTCATTAATCCGTTACCACCTGGTAGATATCGGGCAAATTGCGACCATAGCCGTCGTAGTCAAGACCGCGTCCGATGACGAACTTGTTGGGGATGTTGAACCCGACATAATGGACGGGCAGGTCAGCCTTGTAGGCATCGGGCTTCATGGTCATGGTGGCGATGCGCACGTCCTTCGCCCCGGCTTCCGTCAACATCTGGTGCAGATGGACGTAAGTGCGGCCGGTATCGACAATGTCCTCGAGAATGAGGATGCGTTTGCCGCGAATGTCCTCGTTGAGTCCGATGAGGCTGTTGATGGTCCCCGTGGACTCGGTGCCGCTGTAAGAGGAGATTTTCACGCAACTGATGCGGCAGGGAAAGTCCAGCTGTTTCATCAAATCCACCGCAAAGACGATGGCACCATTCAGCGTAACCAGCAAAATCGGGTCGTCATAGCGGTACTCCAGCATGATTTCCGCCGCCACACGGGCGACGGCGGCGTCAATGTCCGCGGAGCTGATGTATTTGACGAATGTTTTGTCCAAAAGGGTAACATTTTCGCTCATATCCACATATTTTTTACGAGCGCAAAGATACAACTTTTTTTAACGAAAAAATGTAAATAAGAGAATAATATGTAACTTTGCGGCCTCGGTTCTTCTTCTCCGCAATGTCCGGAAAGTTGACAAAAAAAGAATTAAAAAAGCTCAATAAAGAAAATGAAAAAAACACTATTCACTGTTGCAGCACTGGCTTTATGCCTGATGTTTTCCACTTGCCGTAGTTCCCAGAAAAAGTCCGATGAAACGGTATCCGGAAAGGGGAACGTCGAGCAGGAGGCTCCGGTCATCCAGACCACTCCAGACCTCACCTTCTTTGGACTCCATGGGCCCGTGAAGAAACTGAAAGAAGACTTCCTCGTCTATGAATTCGACGAAAAAGGCAATCTGACCAAGCATAATGGAACATTCACCTTTTCCCGAGACGAGCAAGGCCGAATTGTCAAGATGAACGGGTATGAGAATCACGTCACCTATTTGTGGGATGCGGAGCGGCCCGTCGGGAGCGAAGCGGCCGCCGAGGGAATGACACTGCAAGAATCCTACACTTACGATGAGCGCGGCCTTGTGGTGAAGATCAAACACACGGCGGACGGCGAAGTGTCGTACGAAACCCTCTCCTACTCCGGACTAGACCAACATGGCAACTGGACTCAAAGGAGCAGCGAAGGTTACGAATACGGCAGGGGCTCCGCAACACGTGAGATTGAATACTACGAGTAGTTATGATTTTGTAGCGTATTAAGAAAAGTAGTATTATCTTGCCTTTTTGTAAGTTATTTCTATTATTCAGATGATTATGTTTTTTTAATTGCGTTCTCTATACTTTTGTCGGATTTGCCGGTGGTATATTCGCAATCCATGTTGTCATAACATTTCCTTCAACTTTTCATATATTAAAGCCTCGACAGCTGGAGAGGCGGGGTATGTCGGGTACAGCAGATACTTGTACTCCAAGGCTTCATTGCAACTGTTGTCCATCAAACAGGACACATTGGCGTATTGGGCTATCAGATTGGAGGAATCGTCCTTGTGTCTCTCATAGAGGTATGCCCCGAATCCATACGCAGCAGTATCCCCTATACTCTGTTGCTTGCTCTTGACAAGACCCAACGTGTATTTCAGCGCTTTCTCCGCCTCTTTGGCGATGGACAATCCCGATGACGCCACACGGTCCAACAACACCAGACTTCCGTATTCCGCCATCGGTTCTTCAACACATCTCAATGGATTACCCACGCCGGTCCCCACGTGGAAATGGAAGGAATGGAAATATTCGTGGAGCAGAACCTGCCCCATCAACAGCATCGTGTTGTACGGATTCTTCTTGGCTTCCTCTTCGATGGCGTCCACAAAAAGAACCACCTTGGAATCACTGCCGTTGTTGTAATACGCACCCAAAGAAGGTATTGATTTCACACTCTTCTCCGGATTGTCTAACGCCTCCTTCATCTTCTCATGCTGTATTTTCCACAGTTTTTCCCACATTTCGAACAAATCCCAGTTCTCTTCCGGCAATTTCTTACACCACGGCTTGTCCGGAAAACTGTCCAACATCTTTGACAGTTCGGCAAACTCCCTTTCCAACTCTTCCCGTTCGGGGAATCCGGAACGCGTATAACGACCGCCATTCATGCTGAGCACTAATTTGGTGTGACGCTGAAGGTCCGCGACCTGGAAAAACAACGACTTGTCCAATGGCATGGTATAGCCGGCCAATGCGTTCAGGAAAGTCTTCTCCTCCGAGGTCAGGTCGCGCGGTTTGAAATTTTCGTTAAAGCTATATTTCAAAACCATATCTTCTTCTCTCACATTATCGCCGAAATACTCTTCTGTCATATTCCTTAAAACACCCATAATCAGGACATTTGATGTTTAAAAATAGATTTTAGTTTTAGGCTACAAAGATACAACCTATTTGTGTATATCCGCATTTCTGCTACTCTCAAAATTCCGCCCCGAATATCATTCCCGCTCTTCGTCAGAATCATATCCGCAGAAACACCTCCACACAAAAAAACACCGACAATCGTTTGATTATCAGTGTCTTTTGTTGGATTAGGGAAACAGTGTCCCCGTTCAAAGTGGAGCCGGGGGGAGTCGAACCCCCGTCCAAACACGCCGCAAGGATGCTTTCTACAAGCTTAGTCTCCGTTTGGTTGTCGGCGCCGGCATGGTACGGGACACACCTGGCAGGCGCTTATCTTCTGAAATTTCGCCTCAGCCTCGAAGCGCGGCCTCGGCTATCTGCCCTTTTATGATACTCCGGTCCGGACGTTGGGCGGAATAACTTCCGGGGGAGCACCCGCGGCTACGGACCTTGTCCGCGCGGCGGGATCCACAGCGGTTAGGCTGCGAATGCATAAGAAGTTTCGCCATTTATTTGGCATCGAGGGTTAATTTTTGACGGAATCAGCCCACAAATTCCGGCCTGCTTACATTCCCACGAACCTGCTGTCAAAACCAGACGACCCCATGGGAAAGGACAAGGTCACTTCACCTCGCCCTTCAGTTGCAATATCACTCTGTCCGTGTTCGCGTTCGACAACACCGTGATCCGCTTGCTGATCAGACCGACGTTCTTGGCCGTGTACGTCGCCTTGATGGTGCCCGTCTTGCCCGGCATCACCGGCGCCTTCGACCACTCCACCTCCGTGCAGTCGCACGAGGAGATCACATCGTCCAAAATCAACGGCTTCTTGCCGATGTTCGTGTAAGTGATGGTCACCACCTTCACGTCCCCGACCTTCAACGTGCCGAAATCCACAACTTTCTTGCTGAACTCGATTTCCGCACCCGTGCCCGTATAGACCGTCTTCGTGGCCGGAGCTTTGGCGTCTTTCGACTGCGCCTGCACATGGAAGCACATGCCGAAACAAACCAGACTGATGATAATCAATATCCTTTTCATCTCCTTAGTAATTAAAGGGTTAGTTGTTCACCTTCGGAGCACCGCTGTTGTTCTCGGGAGCAGCCTCCGTGGGCTTCGGATTCACATTGCCGACGATCTTCAAAACCACGCGGTCGTTCACGGCATTGGACTCCACCGTGATGGTCTTGTTGATCTGACCGATACGCTGGGTGTTGTATTTCACCTTGATGGAGGCCTTCTTGCCGGGAGCAATGGGGTCTTTCGGCCAGGAAGGAACCGTGCAACCGCAGCTGGAACGGCAATTGGTGAGGATCAGGTCGGCTTTGCCCGTGTTCTTGAAAACAAACTCGCACTCGCCGTTTTCACCCTGGTTGATTTGGCCGTAGTCATGAACGAGGGTCTCGAAAGTGATTTCCGGAGTTTTCACCTTCTTGTTCGGTTTTTCCGCATCGTTTTGAGCCATACCACCCATAACGAAAGCTAAAATCATCAATAAACTGAATACTTTTTTCATAATTTTGATGTTTAATATGTTCTTTTTCTATTTGTTCTTTTTATAAAAAATTCATTCGTGAGCCCCCGCAAGGCCATCCCACAACCCAAGTCACGTTCGCCTTTGACCGGTCACACCGCCGTAGGTTTAATGTCCTGACAATTTTTCAGCAGGAAAGAAACCACCGCCAACTCATAGCCGTCCAGACCGAATCCACTGACAAAGCCCGCGCACGCGGCCGACAGCACGCTGTTGCGGCGGTACTGCTCCCGTCCGAAGAGATTGCTGATGTGCACCTCCACGACAGGGCATTTCGCCGCCCTCACCGCATCGGCCAACACCACCGACGTGTGCGTGTAGGCCCCCGCGTTGAGAATGATTCCATGCAAATTCCGTGCCGAGGTTATCTTCTCTGCCAACTCCCCGACGGAATCCGACTGGAAACACTCCAATTCGACTTGCGGGTAGCGTCCGCGTAGCGTCTCCAAATAGTCCCCGAACGACAAACTGCCGTAGATGTTCACCTCGCGTGTCCCCAAACAACTGAGGTTCACGCCGTTGACTATCAGCAACCGGATATGGCCGTTTTCACTACTCATGCAAAATCACAAAAATATCCTCGTTAGGCTTATGCATGTTCAGCTGTTCTCGGCCGTAGGTTTCCAACAACTCCGAATCCGCCACAATCTGCTCGTAGGTGTAAACATTGCCCACCTGATTCTTCGTGTTCGTGATCTTGTCTTCCAGATTGGAAATTTTCTGGTTCAAATCCCTGTGTGTCTTCAGGTTATGATCAGACAAGAAGAAGAAATAGGCCGCGAAAAGCAAGAGCGTCACCGCAAAGAGCACGGCGAAGAACTTGAAACGACTGCGGGATTTCGGGGTTGGTTCCATAACTTATCGGGCATAGTTGACAGCACGGGTCTCACGGATGACCGTGATCTTGATCTGACCCGGATAGGTCATCTCGTTCTGAATCTTCTTGGAGAGGTCGAGGGAGATTTGGTCGGCCTCCTGGTCGGAGACTTTCTCGGCACCGACGATCACGCGCAGCTCGCGACCAGCCTGGATGGCGTAGGTCTTGACCACACCCGGATACGTAAGTGCCAGATTCTCAAGGTCGTTCAGACGTTTCATGTACGCTTCGACAACCTCTCTGCGGGCACCGGGACGGGCGCCGGAAATGGCGTCGCACACTTGCACGATGGGCGCGATGAGCGTCTTCATCTCCATCTCGTCGTGGTGGGAGCCGATGGCGTTCACAATCTCGGGACGTTCCTTGTACTGCTCGGCCAAACGGGCGCCGAAGAGTGCGTGCGGCAGTTCGGGCTCGGTGTCGGGCACCTTGCCGATGTCGTGCAACAGACCGGCACGGCGGGCGATCTTGGGGTTGATGCCCAGTTCGGCAGCCATGGCGGCGCTCAGATTGGCGACCTCCTTGGCGTGTTGCAGCAGGTTCTGTCCGTAAGACGAACGGTATTTCATCTTACCGACCAAGCGCATCAACTCATGATGCATATTGTTGATTCCCAGGTCGATACAAGTACGTTTGCCCAATTCGGCGATTTCCTGTTCGATCTGTTTTTTGGTTTTGGCGACCACCTCCTCGATACGGGCGGGGTGGATACGGCCGTCGGAGACGAGCTTCTGCAGCGACAGGCGGGCGATTTCGCGGCGCACGGGGTCGAAGCTGGAGAGCAGGATAGCGTCGGGGGAGTCGTCGATGACCACGTCCACGCCGGTGAGGTTCTCGAGGGTGCGGATGTTACGGCCTTCGCGACCGATGATGCGGCCCTTGATTTCGTCGTTCTCGATGTTGAACACCGACACCGTGTTTTCGATGGCGGACTCCACACCGGTTCTTTGCAACGCGCTGACAACCACCTTCTTGGCTTCCAGATTGGCAGTATGTTTCGCTTCGTCCACAATCTCCTTGATCATCACGAGGGCGTCGGCCTTGGCTTCGTCCTGCATGAGGTTGATCAGTTGTTGTTTGGCCTGCTCGGAGGTCATCTCGGCGATGGATTCGAGCTTCGTCTTCTGGGAGGCGATCTGCTCGTCAAGTTCTTTCTGCTTTTGGGCGACAGCCGCCATCTGCTTGTTGAGATTCTCCTTCTGCGTGGCGTTCTCGTTGTTCTTGCGGTTGAGTTCCTCCATCTTCTGTCCCAGGGTGTTCTCCTTCTGTTTGATGCGGTTCTCTGCGGCGGCGATCTGCTGGTTGCGTTCGTTGCATGCCTTCTCGTGTTCGGCCTTCAGCTGCAGGAACTTCTCCTTGGCTTGCAGGATCTTCTCTTTCTTGATCAGTTCCCCGTCCTCCTCGGCTTTTTTGAGCGCCTCGCGGCCGGCTTTCGTCAGTTGTTTCTTCAACAGTGTATAGGCAAGGGCCAGGCCGATGCCTGTGCCAACCAAGATGCCTATAATAATTCCTAAAATTGTCATAAGTGCTTTATATATATTAATTTAAGTTGTTTTTTCATACGACGTGTCAATACACAAAAAAACCGCACAAGTCCCATAGGGTTTCGAAAAACTCCTACTTGATATGGTCGAAGGTGCAGTCGGTGCTTCGCGCTTCCCCGGGCTATTCGCCATCCGTACGGATTGGGCCTGTTCTAGGCATGACAAGCGTCCCCTTCGTTTGTAATTCTGTTGAGTTTAACAAACGTATCTGGACTTATGCGGGATTTTTCTGTCAAAGAACGTCTAATCAATAGGGAACTCCTCTGTCAACCGTTTGAGCGACTCCATCATCGGAATCAGCTCCTCGTCATATTCCCTCAGCCTTTCCTTGTCGCCGAGACCTTTCACCACGAAATCCAACATCACCATGTTCGTAAGGTCTTGCTGCTCTTTATATTGCCACTTTTTCGCAAATTCAAAAAGACTGTCATTGATCAATTTTTCGGCTTCCCGGAAGTAATGTTCCCATTCTTTCTTTATGATGACCGTCAGCGGTCTCGATCCGATAGTCACGGTCACTTTCACGTTTTCCTCTTCCATATTACTGTCCGCTGAGAAGCTTTATACTGCTGTCAATCTCCCGCACCCACTCGTTGATCTGTTTTTTTAGTTCTGTCTTATCTTCCTTGTCAATAATGGTGTTCGTCAGTTCAACCAACTTCAACTTTTCCTCTGTTTTCTCGAGCTGTTCCCGGAGTTCAGACCGTTCCGCACGCAACGCCTCGTTCTCCCTGCACACTGCTTCGAACTTCGCCTTGAGCTCCGAAAAACGGTAAACCGCCTCTCTCACATTCATTTCCGTTTCATGATACAAACTCTCAAAAGACGGCATATCGTTTCTCTTAAAAACGCTGCAAAAATACAATTTTTTGTTCAATTTCCAATCGCCATCCGCACTTTTAACAGGCAAAACACCCGAAAAAAGCCCTTATATCGCTAAAACTCAAAACCTTACACTTTTTTATAAACACAATGCTGTTTTTATTTTTTTCAGGACGGCCTCGCCCCTTTCTTCTTGGCGAACTGCGAATTAACACGCGCCTGTTCGTAAAAAAATCCGTCCCCCTCTTGACAACCCCCGCTCCGGAATGGTATTTTTGCACCATGAAAACGAAATTCCACTTTACCCGAGGCGAATGGGCGGCCGCCCTCTTCCTGCTCACCATCATGACCGCAGGCAACATCTACTATTTCGTGCGCGACACACACCCGAAACCGTCCCGCGACGCGCACCGTTACGAAGCCCTTTTCCAACAGTTCGCCGACGAACAGCGGCGACTTGACGACTCGCTCGCGGAAGCACGGGAACAGACTTTCCGCACGCGCCCGACCGCTCGCGCCGACACAACCCCGCCCTTCCGGAAACAGGAACACAAACCGATGTACGACGTCGTGCGGATCGACATCAACAGCTGCGACACCGACCAATTGGTCACCGTGCCTCAGTTCGGGAGCAAACGCGCCGCCAAACTCGTGGAATACCGCGAGAGGCTTGGCGGCTTCCACAGCTTCTCGCAACTGCAGGAGGTCTATGTGCTGCAGAACATCGACACGACCAAACTGAAGACATATCTTTACATCAACAAACAGAGTATCAAGAAATTGAATGTCAACACGGCATCGTACCAGGAACTTGTCTCCCACCCTTATTTCGACGCCTACCTCACCAAGCTGATCCTGCGCCACCGCGAGAAAAACGGTCCCATCCGAAACCTCGACGAACTGCAACAGATCACCCACGCATATCCGGAATTGATCGAGAAGTTGAGACCGTACATTTGCTTTTAGCTGTTGGCTATTGGCTGTTGGCTGTTAGCTGTGCACTTGCGAGAAACTGATGCCTTGTTCGTTTGGCTGTTTACTTTGACATTGACTATTAACCTTGACTTTCGCGAAAACTAAACCCTAAACTCTAAACTCTTAACCATTAACCTTCTAACCTTCTAACCATTAACCTTCTAACCTTCTAACCGTTAAAAATCGTACTTTTGCCGCCCGAAATCAACGGCAATGAAACTGACGAAAGACTATTTCCTCACGGACGATGTCGTGGCGCTGGCGCGCGACCTGATCGGCAAGTTCCTGTTCACACGGGTGGACGGGCAGCTCACCGGCGGCATCATCAGCGAGACGGAGGCGTACAAGGGCACTTCCGACCGCGCGTCGCATGCCTTCGGGGGACGACGCACGCACCGCAACGACATGATGTACCACGAGGGCGGCGTCGCCTACGTCTATCTCTGCTACGGAATGCACCATCTGCTCAACTTCGTCTCCAACGCCGAGGACATTCCCGACGCCGTGCTCATCCGCGGCATCATCCCCACCCACGGCGAGGAACTGATGCTGCAACGCACCCGCAAACGAAGCATCACCCCCGACATCGGCAGCGGTCCCGGCAAGGTGTCGAAACTGCTCGGACTCACCGTCGCCGACAACGGGATTCCGCTCTGCGGCGAAAAACTCTGGATTGAAGACCGCGGTCTGCTCGTACCCGACGACTCCGTCAAGGTCACCCCGCGCATCGGCGTGGACTACGCCGGCGAAGACGCAAAACTGCCGTACCGGTTTTTGTATTCTACAGCTAACAGCTAACAGCCAACAGCCAACAGCCAACAGCTAATCACTCCAAGGCCACGGATTCACCTCTATCCCGGCCATCCGCACCATCGCCTCGTGCGACTCGCGGCATACCCGGTCGATTTCCTCCCTGCGGTTGGCGCCCCGGTCGAACCAGATCGGCTCGCCCACGTGCAATGTCACGCACGGATAGTCTTTTTTCCCGAACAAGCGGTAGATGCCTTTCCTTTCCCGGAATGTATAGACAAACGGAATGACAGGGCGGTCGTATTTGTACGCCATGGAAAACGCGCCGCGCCGGAACGGCCGGATGGGCACGTACATGTCCCAACGCACCGCTTCAGGAAAGACGATGAACCACATCTTGCGGCGGGCGAACTCGTCGAAAGCCTCGTTGTACTTGCGGATGCCCTCCCGGGTCTCGGGAATCGGGATGCCGCCGGCCTGTCGCAAAATCCAGCTGTTTGGACCGTTGAAGTGCTTGGCGAACATCGGGATGCGCACCTGGCGGAACCGCTGGCAGGCCGAATGCACGCCCAATGCGTCGAACACATAGACATGGTTGCAGACACACACGGCCCCGTCGCGGAGCTTTTTCTTGTACTTGCGCAGACTCCCCTCGATTCGCAGCCCGAAATGGCATCGGTTGCGAACGGCGACAATAAACCATTTTACCAGCCAACCGGCTATACAATTGAGTTTGTACCTAAGCGAATTGTCCAAATAGGGGTAGGTCTCGTCGAAGACGTAGCGTCCTTTCGAGGAATCCTCGACATCCACGTGAAGCAGCCGCCGGTGCGGATCGTCGGTGGGATATTCGATGCCAATGTCGGGGATATAGACCCCCTCTTTGACCTTAAGCGTGCCAAATTCCACTGGTCCGTGTTATTTTTTAACGATATTGGACATTTTATAGGTGGTCACGGTGCCGTTGAATTCCTCCATCACCATCTCCACGGGCAGATTGTCGGATTTACGGTAGGTGATCACGATTTTGGCATAGCCCCGCGTGCCGGCCTTCTTGGCGGTGATCGTCACCACCTTGTTGCCGCCCTTTTCGACCATCGACGTGTTGGCGTCGTTGTCGGTCGCGGCCTGTTTCCAATTCCCAGAGATGCAATTCATCAGGGTGTTGCGCTGCACGCGCATGGCGGCGTTCTTTTCCGTGTCCACCACGGACTTCTTGCCGCGGACATTGATCTTGATAGTCTTGCCATCGATGATAAAATAGTCGCCGGCGGGGTTCGTGTAGTTCATCTCCAACTTGTCGTTAGAGTAAAATTTCAAGTTCCCTTCCGAAGCGATGGTCTTGCCGGAAGCCTTGATGAACTTGCTTTGTTGGAAATGGCATTCCACTTTCTGCGCCGAAGCGGCGAACGCCAGCATGGCAACGACTAAAGTCAACAATTTCTTCATTATCTTTTCGTATTACAATTCCACAAAAAACGGCGGCAAAAGTACGTTTTTTTTCGGTTTAGAGTTCAGGTCACCACGGCAGGTGACGAGCGGACGGGACTGCTAACCGGCCACCCGTTTCCGAAGGAACGGCCACTTCATCGCCAGGCGGAAGAAGAGCGGCTGCAACGTGTAGGTGATCATGATGGTGGAGACCATGCCGATCAGCGTGCTGGCGCCAATGGAACGAATGGCAGGGTGCTGGGCGAAAAACATTGTCACGACGACCACTATCAACACGAAAGCCGAGAAAAAGATGGCGACTTTGTGGTTTTCGAGCAAACGGTTGTCACCACCCTTCACGCCCGCTATCAGTCCCTGCATCACGAAAATGCTGTAGTCCACACCGATACCGAAGATGAACGTGGAAATCACGATGTTGATGAGATTGAAGGGCAGCCCCAAGATGGCCATCCATCCTTGCACCACATACCAACTCAAAAACATCGGCAGGAAGGCGATCAACGCGAGAATCACATCCTTGAAGGACAGCAGCAGCACCACAAACACGAAAATGGAGGAGATCAGCAGCGTGGTCTTGAAATCGGAATGGATCAGCGAAATCATGTTGCCGGTGTAATAGAAAGGATCCACGACCACCGCATGCGGCATCGCGGCGATGCGGTCGTCAAGTGCCGTTTTTTTGGCCGGATTCATCTCTACCGAATTGAAAATCAAATATTTGCCATCGCTTTTTTCGATAAAATTGCAGAGCAGACCGTCGGGTACGATGTCCGACCCGTAGAGGTCACCCGCCTCGTAATCGGCCTCCAGCATAGCCTGGAATGGCGTGAAGATATCGGGCGAGAGGTCGTTTCTGACAGCGGCGGCGCGCACAGCATCCATCGCCTCGCGAATCTTTTCCGGCGTCCAGTAGCGGTGCCACGCCTCGATTCTCCGTTCCTGTTCCGCCTGCGACTGGAAGAGTGCCGACACCACCGGGGTGTACGCCGTCAACTCACCAGCACGGCGCAGCGAGTCCAACGTGTGCGACAACGTCCCGTTCGCATCCAACGCCTCGTCAAGCGTGGGCGCTATCACAGCATAATAACGCTGCAGGCCGCCATGGTTGTTTTTTTCCGCATAGAGATTCTCGGACTTGTGCAAAGCGTCGCTCTCGTAACCGATATGCTTGAGATTGTTGTCGAACTGGATCTTCGGGGTAAAAACAATTCCAACCACGATAATAATGGACAGCACAGCGATGCAGAAGGGATTCCGGTCGTAAGCGTAATTGTTGATTTTCCCAACCATCTTGAGGATATTTTCATTTTGCCTTGCATCTTTTTCACGCAGGAAATGCGGGAGGAAGACGAGGGCAAAGAAGGTGCTGCCGACGAGCGCGAACGTGGCAAAGAGGCCGAAGTCCTTAAGCAGCTCGCTTTGCGTGAACAACAGACCGAGGAAAGCCCCGATGGTGGTGAGGCAGCCGAGGCAGACCGGTTTGGCCTCCTCCTTCAGCATCTGCTCCACATCACCCACAAACCGCTGATGGATAATGACATGCAAACAATAACTGATGGCCACGCCAAGCACAACAGAACCGATACCCATCGCCATCAGCGACATACCGCCCTTGAGCCAATACATACAAGCCAAGGCGAACAACGACCCATAGGCCACAGGTAGAACATTCTGCCATAAAATATGGACGCTCTTAAAGCTGATACACAGTACAATAAGGATAATCAACAAAGAAATACCCACCGTGATGCCGATGTCGCGTTTCATCACGCGGGAGTTGTCGTTCGAACGCACCACCGCCCCGTGCATCAACACCTCCACGTCGGGATGCTGCTCTTGGAAAGCGTCGATCCGCTGCTTGATTCGGGAAATCAAGGCAACCCCTGCTTCGGAGTTAAATGCTTGGAAATTAGGCGAGATAAACATCAAAGCAACGGTGCTGTCGGCGGAAAACAGATGTTCGTTGACGATGGAAAAGCCCGTGCCGCCGGAGATGTCCGGCATCAAACACTGTCGGAGATTCAACGGGTCGGTGGTCACCATTTCCGTCACACTGCCGGTCTCGTCGTTCATAATCAGCTCGTTGTTGACCGCCATTGCCTCGTCCGCGTGCGCGATGGCCTCGTCAAAACGGGCATACATCGACGTGTCCACAAACGAAGGCACATGCTCCATGGCAAAGCTGATGGCATTGAGTCCCGTCTCGAGGTCCATGCGGTAGAGCGTGTTGGCGATGTCGTCGTCAGTCGTCAGGATGGAATCCATCAGTTCGTCCACGTAGCCCGCCATCACCTCCGGCTCCGCGCCCGTCATCTGCAGGAAAATCTTGTCCTTCACCTTCAAGTTGCCGAACACCAGCCCGCTCTCCGATTTCTCGGACGACGGCAGCAGTTTCGACAAATCCTCTTCAAAGCGCACTTTCAGCCCGAAAAAGGCAAAAACCGCGGCGCTAAGCACCATCAACGTGTATAACAATCCTTTATGTTTCTGGAAAAAACGGTAGATGTTTACGAAGATCATACTTTAACTTGGCTTTAACTTTGACTATTTATCTTGTGAACTTCGATGCGGAAGGTTCTGTGTGCCAGATTATTGTATCGATTTTGGCGGCGAAACCGCTCCAGTGGCCGAGGACCTCCTCGCTGTCGAAATTCGTGACAGCGGGAAGCGGGTTGGTGAACGGGTTGCTGCCGAACGCGGCCTCCGAGCCCGCCGACAGCATGTACAGATACGTGTCATGGTCGATCTGCGTGTGTTTCACATAGACCGTGTCTCCGGGGCGGAAGGTCAACCGTGAAAAGCTCTCCCCTTCTTCATCGCCCATCATTCCGCGCAGCAGCATCGAATATCCGGCGCGGGTGAGTTCGTAGTTAAAGGTCAGGCCGTTGAAGGTGCGGTCGTCGAAAGCCACCGGCAAACCGCTGATCCACAGGCGGTCGTGCAGCGTCGGGCAGTTCACCTTGCAGAAAAAAGCGTAGTAGTTCTCTTCCGCCGGATCATCGGACAACAGCATCCTGATGGAGGCCATCGAGTCGTTCAGCATCTCCGCCGACTGGTCGAAGCCGATGGAGTCGAGATCGAAGGTCTTGGGGATGTAGGTCACGGCGGTGTAGGTCTTGCCGTCGTACTCCACGGTCAGGGTGTAATGCGTCTGTTCGCGCCCGAGGACCTGGCTGCCCATGAAGGCAACGTAGTAGGGAGCTTCGGGGGAGATCTTCCAGGTCAGTTCTTCGGTCTCTCCGGTCTCGGAGGTCACGAACACCCGTGCCTGGTTGCCTGTGACGAGCACGTCGTTCATAAGCATTTCGAGAGTGATTTCGGAGAAATAGGGGATACTCTTCGAGAGCATCACCATGGCGGGCGCTCCGTTCTCGATGGTGCCTTCGATCACCAGTTTCGGTTGGTAATCAGGAAGCTCCAAGTCGATTTCCCGCTGGCACCCGCAACACAGCACGAACAATGCCCAAAAGCCCCACAACAATTTCTTGTACATTTATCCCTATTTTAGTTTCAAAATTCGGCCGCGAAAATACAAAAAAATTGTATTTTTGCGCTCTTTTTTCCACCAAAGATTACGATGAACAACGATAGAGGAATCGACAACGATATGGCAAGACTGCTGGGAAAGGTTGCGGAGCCGCATATTTGGGACGAGCAGCCCGTTTTTTGTTTCACTTCGGACATTGACTGGGCTTCTGAGGCGGTGATCGAGCGCGAATTCCAGCTGCTGCCGTTAGACCTGCTGAAGCTCACCGTGTTTGTCACCCACAAATCCCAAGCCATTGAGCGCGAGTTCCTTGCGGGAAATCTGCAGCGCGGCATCCATCCCAACTTCCTGCCCGGCTCATCGCATGGCGACACGTTCCGCGAAGTCATCGAAACCTGTCTGACGTTCGCGCCGGAGGCCACCTGCACGCGTTCGCACCGCGCCTTCGCCGTCACCGACACCGAGCACCTCCTCCACAACGAGTTCCACTTCAAATGCTCCTCCAACATCATCACGACGCTCGCCCCGAGAATCAATCCGTTCTGGCTGGAATCCAAGCTGTTGCAAGTTCCGGTATTCTTCGAGGAGGGCAGCTTTCTGTACAACGAATTAGGGCTCACCATACAGCCCTATCTGAAATATTTCACCTCACCGGGGCTCAAAGTCATCAGCTTCCATCCGGTCAACATGGCCTTCAACACCCCCGAAATCGCCTGGATGCGCCAGATCAAGGACTCGCTCTCCCGCGAGGAATTCAACCACATCAGCGAGGAGATGATCGAACGGAAGCGGAACCGCGAGAAAGGAGCCTTCGACCTCGTCTCCGAAATCATCAACCTCACCCAACGACTCAACGCCCCCATCCTCTCCCTCTCCGACATATCCAACCTCTATAACCAATAACCCACAATCAATAACCATTTAAAAATGAGAATTTTAGAAAGCGAACGACTAATCATGAAGCCGGTGGAACCCGAAGACCTGCCCTATCTGATGGAGCAACGTTGGGATGCCGACCTCACCGACCATATCATCCACAATCCCATATCCACCTACAACCAGCAGCAGTGGTACGAGAAAATCTGCCGCAACGGCGACGTGGTGCTGGCCATCTTTTTCAAGAAGGCAGACGGTGAAAAGCCGGAGCTGCTCGGCGCGGTCGGGCTGTACGATTTCAACACGCGGCACCAGCGCGCCACCATCAAGACGATGCGGATTCCCAAAGAATACCAGGGACTCGGAATCGCCAGCGAAGCCCTTTGCATGCTGATTGATTACGGTTTCAACACCCTGAACCTCAACAAGATAACATGCGACACCTTCGCTGACAATTACGGAAGCATCAAACACTTGGAGAAAGTAGGGTTCCAGAGAGAAGGATGCCTCAAACAGCACTATTTCCATCAGGGAAAATTCAAAGATGCGCTGATTTACAGTCTTCTGCGAGAAGATTTCAACCGCAACAAGGAACAACACTAATCCGAAGACGTCGTATGTTTTACCAGAATGTCATTGAGCCGTACATTCGGCTGACGGAGCAGAACCCGGACCAGACCGTGGCCAAGATTGACGGCCAGGTGTATTCTTACGCGCAGTTGGCGCAACGTATCGCACCGATAATGAACGAGTTGGATGCCATGAGCATAACACGTGCGGGCATCGTGATGAAACCGGATCTCACCGCCTGCGCCGCACTGTTGGCTTGCCTGTTCAGCGGGGTGACCGCCGTCCCTCTGTCGCCGGAGCTGACCGAAGAGAAGCGACAGCGGATTGTCAGCGAGCTCGGACTTCCGCAGGTGCTGACCGTGGAGCGCATGCACTACTATTTCCGAATGACTTTCGAAGACGCTCTCTGCCGTATCGACAACGGGCTTTATAACATTGAGGACAAACAAATCATGTGTGTTCAATGCCGTTTTGACGAAGCAGGGGAATTGGCCTGCCGCTCCGTCTATGCCCATGAGTTCCCGAAACAGAAGAAATTCTCGCTGACGGCCGTTTTCCAACAACTGATCCCAGATTTCCCGGAAATATGTTCCATTCTATAAACAAAAACCTCAACATCCAGCTGTTTTTCCTCGTCCTTTTGTTCGGATGGGCCGGGTGGACCATATTCGCGCAGATGACCCCGACACCCGCAGACGGCACCATGCTGCTTTTCCAGATGGTGTCAAAAATCTGGGCCTGGAAGCCGGTGATTGCCCGTATCTTAGTATTAATCACAGTGTTGCTGATGACCATTGGCATTATCCAGCACAGTGTCAAAAACCACTTCACCGAGAACAAAAGCTACATGCCAGGCGTTTTCTTCCTGCTGCTGCTCAACTGCGGGAAATTTCTGACAACTTTCTCCCCCGCGCTGCTGACTGTCTTCTTCATCACGCTGATCATGATGCTGTATTCGCCCAACGAACAGGCATCGAAAATGAAAGACCGGCTATTCGGGTTCGGACTTCTCATCGCCATCGCCACCATGCTGGATATCAGTGCTTTCGGCATTGTCTTGTTTCTGATCATGATGGTGGCCATCAACAATGTGACCTCATTCAAGGACATTCTGATTCTGTTGTCGGGAATCGCCCTCCCGTACATCGTCGCGTTCTCCATCGCCTTCATTTCCAACGGTTTGCAGACATTCGCACAATCGTGGCGCGAAGTAAACATCCTTGTTCCCGTCAAACAGTTCACGCATCTGCGGGTCATCGAATACGTCGCCATCGCCTATTTCCTTTTGGTGACCATCATTCTCGCAATTCGCAACAAAAGATTGCTGGACAACAAGTTGATAGTCATCCGACAGGCTTTTAACAATATAAACCTGCTGCTGATTTCCATGCTGCTGTTCTTGTTTTTGGCCATCGTGCCCCTTCCCGCCGCGCTGTTCTACGTTCTGCCATCCGTCGCCCTCCACATGTCCGTGGCGGTGACGCAGAAACGATACCGCTATGTGATCGACGTCCTGATTGTCAGCCTTTGCGTACTGCTATGGCTTTAGCCTCCCACTACTCCCCCACCCCGACGGTCGAATGCGGGTGTGACGAGGCCGGGCGCGGTTGCCTCGCCGGACCCGTCTGCGCCGCCGCCGTCATCTTCCCCTACGACTACACGAACGACGAAATCAACGATTCCAAGCAACTTACGGAGAAAAAGCGCAACGAGCTGCGCGAAATCATCGAGCGGGACGCCCTCGCATACGCCGTCGTGGAGGTTTCCGAAACGGACATCGACAAGATGAACATCCTGCGCGCCTCCATCCATGCCATGAATTTGGCCATCGGGCAACTCGCTGTCACTCCGGAGCTTATCCTCGTTGACGGCAACCGCTTCACCGACCGATGGCACATTCCCTATCGCTGCGTCGTGAAGGGCGACGCCACCTATCTCTCCATCGCCGCCGCCTCCATCCTCGCCAAAACCCACCGCGACGCGCTGATGAGCCGCCTCGCCGACGAATATCCCGACTACGACTGGAAAAAGAACAAGGGCTACCCAACCGCCAAACATATCGAAGCCGTCAACCGGCTCGGCCTAACTCCTTATCACAGAAAAAGTTTCCATCTCAAAAACCAGCTGTCGCTCGACCTGTAATCCTTTTCTCATTTTTTTCGTTTTTTTTTGCCACAAATCACTCCGAATTTCGTTATAGACTTGTTGATTACAAATGCTGACAGAAAAAGATATAGAGATCATTGAGGGATGCCGCCGCGGCGACACCGCATGTCAGAAAATGTTGTATGACACGTACGGTCCGATGGTGAAGGGTATTTGTCTGCGTTATGCCGACGACATCCAGGAGGCGGAAGACCTGTTTCACGACATTTTCATCTTCATTCTGACGCATTTCGAGGACTATGACCGCATCACCAATCTCGGAGGCTGGCTGCGTGTCATCACCATCAACAAACTGATCGACCACGTGCGGAGGAAGAAGATTTACGACGCCACGCCCATGAGTCAGCTGGTTCTGGAGCCCGGCGCGGCCGACGAAAACTACGACGGCATCCCCATGGCAGTGCTGATGAAGATGATCAACGGGCTGCCGCTGAAATACAAGACCGCCTTCAACCTGTATGTGGTCGATGAAATAGAACAGGAGGAAATCGCCCGCCTGATGAACGAGACGCCGACCAACGTCCGGTCGCTCGTCTCGCGCGCGAAACAGAAACTCCGGAAGAAAATTGAAAAATATATGCGAAATGAAGAATACCGATACTAATATGAACCACAACCCCATAGAGGAGCTGCGCCAGATGACCACGCCCGTTTCCGAGCAGGAGTGGGCCGCCATCACGAGCGACAAGCGCTACACGCAGAAATTCGGGCGCAAGGGCGGTTTGTCGCCGAGAGGCCGCGCCGCCATCATCGCCGGCACCGTCGCCGTCCTGATTGCCGTGCCGATTCTCGTGAAGACCCTGACTCACAAGTCTTCCGAAACCGCGCAGACCACCGTCCCCGCCACGGAGACGACCGTTCCGCAACCCGCCGTCACCACCACGAGCACCACCGCGAGCGCCACTGTCACTCCGAGCGCGCCTTCCGTTTCCAACACCACGGCGCAGTCCAACCGCGTCGAGACCGTCGCGCTGGCAGCCGCCACCGAGCGTGAAACCGTCACCGCCGTCATCGCTGCACGCACGCAAACATCTGATAATCTGACATCTACAAGCACTACAGTAACACCCGCGACCACTACAACCCCAGCACAGAGCGCCCCGCAAGCGCCCGCAAAGGCTACCCGGACGGCAAACCAGACCGCCCCGCAGCGTGTTCCGGCAAGCGAACCCGCCGTAGCGGAGAACATCACGATGGACGAACAGCCGTTGAAATCGGAGGAGACTCCCGAGGAGGAGCTGCCGACGGCCGACGAATTCTTCATCCCGTCCGCCTTCACCCCCAACGGCGACGGCCTGAACGACCTCTTCTACGTGAAAGCCAACTTCGAGCCGAGAAACTACGAGCTTTCCGTCTTAAACCGCAACGGCGACCTGGTCTTCATCTCCCGCGACATCAACACCGGCTGGGATGGCAAGCAACACGGCAAGACCCTGACGCACGGCATGTACGTCTATATCATCAAATACAAAGACTCCCAGGGCAACGACCAGCGCAAACAAGGACAAGTCCTGCTAATCCCGTAACCGATGACCGACCGTTCCACACCTCCCGAAATCCACGCCATAGAGGCGTTTCCGCTTCCCACCCCACGCCGCGAGTCGCTCCAGAACGGCATTCCCGTCTTTCTTTTCGACAACCCCAACCTGGACCTTATCCATCTTCTCGTGCAGGTGCGGACTGGCTCCTTCTATCAGCCGGCGAAACACGTCTGCAACTTCACCTATTCGTTGCTCAAGGAGAGTTCCCCGCGTTTTTCACCGCAGGAAACGGCCGAAAAACTCGACTACTACGGCACCGCGGTAAGCGTCAATGTCGGACTGACACGGGTGCAGATCCTCATTTCGACGCCCAAGGACAAACTGGCCGACATTTTACCTGTCGTCGCCGACTTCCTGATTTCGCCGACTTTCCGCGACGAAAACCTGCGAATCATGCAAGACAAGGAAGTGAAAAACCTGGCATACAATTCGCAAAAGACCGACTATCGTTCCTGGCAGCTGATGTGGCACGAGATGTTAGGAGAGACCTTCCCCGCCGTTTCGGAAATCGCCACGCCGGCGACCATCAACGCACTGACCACAAAGCAATTGCAGGATTTCCACAAGGAAAGTTTTTGCGCGGAGAATGTCACCGTTTTCGTCACCGGGAACACGGACAGCGCGTCGGAGCGGCTGATTGCGGGCACCTTTTCCGCCATCCCGCACGGCACGCCCTCGCCGAAGCTGCCGAGAATCACCACCTTTGACAAGACGACGAACTTCGTCTATCAGCCCATGGAAGGCTGCCTGCAGTCCTCCATCATATTAAGTTCCATATCCATCGGCTACAATCATCCGGACCGCACCGCATTTTCGGTGTTGAACACGCTGACGGGCGGTTACTTCAGCTCACGGTTGATGCAGAACTTGCGCGAGCGGCAGGGGCTCACCTACGGCATCTCTTCGGCCAGCACCTATTTCGGCGAGCAGTCCGTTTTCGCCATCAGCAGCGACGTGAACGCCAGCCAGACCGCACACGCCATCGATTCCTGCTTCGAGGAGCTGCAACGACTTCAAGACGAGCCTGTTAGCGAACAAGAGCTAACCATGGTGAAGAACTATATCGCCGGTATCCAGCTGCGCGCCGCCGACACCACCGTCAACGCCATGCAGAAATACGCCTACTTCCACACATTCGGATTGGACGAATCGGAAATGTACCGCTATCTCACTGACATAAAAAAAGTTACACCAGAGGAAATTTTAAAATTATCAAGAAGATACTTTTCATACAATAATTTCACCCAAATTATCGTTGGAAATTATTTGCGGGAAAAATGAAATCTAACGTGATGAAAAAACACCTACTCGTCGCATTACTGTTAGCACTCGTTTGGGGCAGCTACGCTTGGGAGCCGCCTAAAATGCAGTGTCTGAAACTGATGAACAACAACCAGCGCATGAAAATGGCCTGGAGCAGCAACGGTGACTGCATCCACTTCGAGAAATACTATTTCTACATCAACGACGTCCTCTGCGACAGTCTTTTCGGCTACAGCAGCACGACCCAGAGCTACACGCTGTGCGACTACGGTTCCAAAGACATCAACGACATCCCCACGGCAACGGTATACTACTGCTATATCGTCGCGGTGGACTCCAACGGCAACCGGTTCTATTCCGACACCATCCACTCCATCAGCCTGACGGTCACCCCGCAGGCCAACAACACCTTGGCGTACCTTGAATGGGAGTCGCCGACCACCGTTCTGGACAACAGCTGGGGCAGCACGTTCGACATCTTCAAGAAGCGCGATTTCGAGCCGGACTTCCCGCCCGAGCCGTTCGCCTCCGTGCCGAACACACAGCTCAGCTACACCGACACCTCCGACGTCTGCAACAACATCATCTCCTATCAGGTGAGTATCTCCAACATCTACGGTGTCAACGAGCATTGTCCGTTCATGACGACCATCGGCTCCGCCCACCTGGTGGACAGTATCAGCCCCACCCCGCCGGTGCTCGACAGCGTGACCGTGACCCCGACCAACGAGGTGATGCTCGGCTTCCACGAAACGGAACCGTACATGATGGGGTTCATCATTTACTACATCACCCCCAACGGGACCATCCCTTTGGACACCGTTTACGGTCAAACCGTCTGGATCGACCCGGTGCTCAACCCGACTTACGACGCGCGTTTTTACCGCATCGCCGCCATGGACTCGTGCGGCAACGTTTCCGCGCTGACCAACAACCAGCAGAGCAACATGATGCTGCACCTCCAAGGGTTGGATGCCTGCACCCGGTCGGCCACGCTCCAGTGGTCCGCCTACACTAACCTTTTCAACGACATCGACCATTACGAGGTGATGTTCAGCGGGGACTTAGGGCAGACGTGGCAAATGCTCGGCAATGTCACCACAAACAGCTATCTCATTGAGAATCTTGACCTTAACCACGAATATTTAGCTTATGTCCGCGTGGTGAACAACGGCGGGACCGTCACGGCGAGTTCCAACCGTGTCAACATCACGATTTCGGCGGGCGAGTCGCAGGATTTCACCTACATCCGCTCCGTGTCGGTCATCGACAACTCATACCTCCGCATCCGGGTGCTGACCAGCGGCGACACGCTGCCGTTCGTCTCGATCACCCTGCAGCGCAGCGAGAACGGCATCGATTTCGAGGATTTCAGCACGCAAAGCTTCATTTCGGGCGCCAACGGCTACGTTTTCAACGACAGTTCCGCGAATTTCAACCGGAGCACCTACTATTACCGGTCGTATGTCCTGAACAGCTGCGGGACGTATTCCGGCTACTCCAACGTCGCGCACAACATCCTGCTGCGCGGCGAAAACAACGCCCAGAACAACATACTCACCTGGCACGGATACGACAACTGGGACGGCGGTGTGGCGCAATATTTCGTGATGCGGAAGGTGGAGAGCGAGGAGCTCTTCAACACGGTCAGCGAGGTGGTGCCCGCCTCCATCAACAACTTCAGCGACGACATCTCCTCCATGTATGAGTCCGGCTCGAAGTTCATCTATTACGTGGAGGCGAAAGAGAGCCCCAACACGTACGGCTTCGAAGAGACGAGCCTGTCGAACCAAGTGCAGGTGATCCAACCGCCCACGCTGTACGTTCCGAACGCATTCCGTCCGTTGGGGGCGAACAACAACGTGTTCAAGCCGCTGAACTCCTTCGTATCGTTCGACGGCTACCGGTTCTCAATATTCACGCGCAGCGGCACATGCGTCTTCATGACCACCAACCCGCAGGACGGTTGGGACGGCCGCATCGACGGCATCGTGGCCCCGATGAACGTTTACGTGTGGGTCATCGAATACAAAATGCCTGACGGCACCCCGATGGAGCTGACGGGCACAGTGACGTTGGTGAAATAAAAGGTTAAAAGGTTAAAAGGTTAGAAGGTTAGGAGGTTAATGGTTATAAAAAAATTGGAACTCTTTCGGGTTCCAATTTTTTTGTATCTAATTGTGTTTTTTTATTCGATTGAGTCGCCGGTAGCGCTGTCGCCTTCCTGCACCTTCTTCTCCAACTCCATCTTTCCGAAACGCAACGTGATGCCGGCCGACACATAACGGCTGTTCAGCATTTTGTTGGTACTGTTGTTCAAGAAGTAGGGGTTCGTGTTGACTGAACCGGAACCGTAGCGGCCGCCCCAGTTGAAGATGTCCTGCACATTGACGAAAATCGACAGTTTGCGTTTGAAGAGGTCGCTGCGGAGACCGAAATTCAAAGCGTAGCGGGCTTTGCGCTCGCTCATCAGGCTGATTGTCGGGGAATTGTAGAAACCGGAAGCGGTGAACTGCAACCAATCGAAAGCCTTGGCCCAGAAGTTCAAACGCACACGCCATGACCATTTGTCACGCCCGTCGATCTGGTGCACGCCGTCACGGTCGTACTCCATCTTGTAACCGTAATCATAGACATTGGCGTAGAGTCGCAGGTTGACGAAACCGGTCGGACGGTAAGTGGCGTTCAACGATGCGCCATAACGCCAGGAAGTCCCCATGTTGTAGGGCACCGAATAGCTGACGACCCGGTCGAGGTATTGGTCGAACTCGGAGTCGGTCAGCGAACTGATCTCGTTGGTGCTCAAGCGGCCGTAAACCTCAACCCCGATGTTGCCGAAACGGTTGAAGTATTTCTGCCAACCCGCTTCCAGATTGTGCGTGTACCCGCTCTTCAGTCCGTTCGGATTGTCCGACGAATAACGTCCGAAAGGATTGCCCGTGGAGTAGCTGTTGTCGCTGTAACGGCGGAAATGACTCAAGTCCTCCTCGTCAGGGTGCGACATGCGCATGGAGTAGTTGAGCTTGATGTTATGCATGCTCTTGGTGCGGTAGGTGAGGTGGATGGACGGACGCAGCGACAAGAAGATGGGTGCACCTTCGTCGGCGAAAGGCATGTCGCTAATGTACTCGTAGGCATCGCGCAACATCCCAACGCCCAATCCAGTGCTGAGCGTGAAGCCGCCCCAACGGTGCGTCCAGTTCACGTCGGCATTGACGTTCGTCGAGCCGCCGTTGAAGTGGTAGGTACGCAACGTGTCCACCAACTTGCCGTCAAGATCGTTGTAACGGCGGTAGTCGTTGCTCATCTGGAAATGGCTGGTACGCAGACCATAACTCATCTCGCCGTTATCGCTGTAGGGACGGTTGTAGCGGGCGTCGAAATCAACACCATAGCGGAAGCTGCGCGTGAGCAGGTAACGGTGCTCGTCAAGATCGTAGTAGGTGTCATAGAACCGGTTGTACCACTGCTCGCTGGCGTTGTGCGAGAACCGCCCGTTAAGGCCGAGGCGCAGGTTGTGCCCCTTTTTGTCGAACTTCTTGGTGTAATCGACCCCGGCGTGGGTCATCACGGAATGGCCGACCGACTTGCTGCGGGTGGTGTCAATATATTCAATAGAGAATGGCGGCAGAGAGTCGAGGTAAAAATAGGTTTGGTCGCGGCCGGCAACATAGCGGCTGCCGTTGTAGTTATAAAAACCACCGGCATCGAAAGAGATCTCGCTGGTAGAGTCAATTTCATAGTTGATGCCGAGGAAGAAGTTGCCGGCAGCGTTACGGTTGGTGTCCTGCTGCGCGATAACATTCGACCACGTGGTGTCGTACTCGCCGAGAACATCCGCATCGCGACGCTGATAAGAGGTGGACGCGGAACTGTTGCGACGCGCGCTGTAGCGACCCGACACGAAAAAGTTGACGCTCAACTTCTCCTTGGTCCACATGTAGCTGACCCAAGGGGAGACGAACGGCTGGTTGGAACCGTTGACACCGAAACTGACGAACTGGTTGCTCTTGACGTGCGCGGAGGTGACGATGTTGATGACCGCCTCGGCATCGGTGGCGTATTTGGCCGACGGATTCGTGATGGCCTCGATGCGTTCCAGCGCGTTGGCAGGCAACGTCTGGAGGTAGGTTTTGAGGTTCTCCTCGGTGAGCTTGGAGGGTTTGTCGTTGATCCAGATCTCCACGCTCGACACGCCGCGCAGGGTGATGTTGCCCTCCACATCGACCTCCACGCCAGGCGCGTTCTGCAGCGCGTCCTCGGTGGTGCCGGTCTGGATAGAGGCGTCCTCGCTGACGTTATAGACGAGCTTCTCGCCGTCCATGGCGTAAATGGGCTTCTCCGTCTTGATGGTCACTTCGCCCAAGGATGTTGACATGGGTTCGAAAAGCAGGGTGCCAAGGTCGGTGTTGTTGGTCACCGTGAAAGGAATGAGACGCGGTTTGTAGTTGAAAAACCAGACGCGAAGCAGGCACGGTCCTTGAGGGATGCCGTCGATCTCGAAATAGCCATTGTTGTTGGCCGAGGTGCCCTTGATGAGCATCGAGTCTTCCGGGTCGAGCACCGCGACGTTGGCGTAGGCCAACGGGCCGCCGGTGACGGAATCCTTCAGCATTCCCACCACCTTGAACGTGGCGCCTTCGCGGACCTTTTTCTTCTGTTTCACGGGAGCGTTCTGCTGAGGCATCTGCTGATTCCAGCCGCCTCTGTCGCCACCCATCGGCGGCCGACCGCCGGGATAACCGCCGCCGGGAGGACGCCCGCCAGGATATCCGCCGCCCGGGGGCTGCGCCATGACTAAAAACGCCGACATCAGCATGACCACAGTCAGCATGAAAGCCTTATACTTGTTAATTTTCAGCGAAAAAACATCAAACATCATCTTCTCAATTTTTAAGCCGCGAAAATACGCTTTTTCTGAAAACAAACAATGTCTGAAAAAATTCGTATCTTCGCGGCGCAAAAACCAAAACCTATGGCTGACGATTTTGAAGATGAAGAACTGAACGAGGAATTGGACGAAAATTCTTCGGATATCATTATCCCACAGGAAGATACAGATAATAACACGCAAGACGAGTCGGGCTTGCACAAGGTGATTTTCGCGCAGTCGATGTACCGCGAATGGTACTTGGACTACGCCTCCTACGTCATCCTCGACCGCGCCTTCCCCGACGTTTACGACGGTTTGAAGCCCGTGCAGCGCCGCATTTTGCACTCCATGGACGAGTTGGAGGACGGCCGTTTCAACAAGGTGGCGAACATCGTGGGTAACACCATGAAATACCACCCGCACGGCGACCAGTCCATCGGGGCGGCCTTGGTGCAGATGGGCCAGAAGCACCTGCTCATCGACACACAGGGTAACTGGGGTAACATTCTCACTGGCGACGATGCGGCGGCTCCCCGTTACATCGAGGCGCGCCTCACCCCCTTCGCCAAGGAGGTCGTCTTCAACCACAAAACCACCGAGTGGCAGGTCTCCTACGACGGCCGCAACCGCGAGCCCATCGCGCTTCCCGTGAAGTTCCCGCTGCTGCTCGCGCAGGGCGTGAAAGGCATCGGCGTGGGCATGTCCACCCTCATCCTGCCGCACAACTTCAACGAGCTGATTGACGCCTCCGTGCACATCCTCAAGGGCGAGGATTTCGAGATCTACCCCGACTTCCCGACGGGCGGCACCATCGACGTGAGCCGCTACAACAACGGGGCGCAGGGCGGCAAGATCCGCAACCGCGCCAAAATCAGCATTGTCGATAACAAAACATTGGTAATCAACGAGATCCCTTACGGCACCACCACCGAAGACCTCATCTCCGAATCCACCAACTCCATCACCAAGGCCATCGACAACGGCAAGCTGAAAATCAAGAAGATAGATGACAATACGGCGGCGCAGGCGGAAATCTACCTCCACCTGATGCCTGGCGTCTCCCCCGACCAGACCATCGACGCGCTCTACGCCTTCACCGACTGCGAAATCACCTACTCCACCAACGCCTGCGTCATTTGGAACGGCAAGCCCGTCTTCACCAACGTCAAGGACATCCTGCGCATCAACACCGAGAACACCCTCAACCTGCTGCGCAAAGAGCTGGAAATCGAGCTCGACGAACTTCGCCAGCAATGGCACAAGGTCTCCTTGGAGAAAATCTTCTTCGAGAAGCGCATTTACAAGGAATTGGAAAAGGACGCCGAATCCTGGGACGCGCAGATCGACCGCATCGAACGTGCCTTCGACCCCTACCGCCCACTCTTCCGGCAGGAGATCACCCGCGACGACGTGCTCGCACTCTGCGAGAAGCCCGTGCGCAAAATTTCCAAATTCGATATCAAGGCCGCCATGGACAAGCTCGCTGAAATCGAGCTCAACATGGACGAAGTGCAGAACCATCTGGACCACCTCGTCGATTACGCCATCAACTATTTCCTGCAACTGAAGAAAAAATACGGCGCCGACCACAAGCGGCTCACCGAAATCAAGAGTTTCGACAACATCAACGCGGTCACCGTGGCCGTGGCCAACCAGAAGTTGTTTGTCAACAAGAAGGAGGGCTTCATCGGCACCAACCTCAAGAAAGACGACGACGTGGAGTTCGCCTGCCTTTGTTCCGATCTGGACGACATCATCGTCTTCCACGAGAACGGCGAGTGTTCCATCAGCAAGGTGGCTGACAAGCACTTCGTGGGCAAGCACATCATCCACGCGGAGGTGTTCCGCCGCGGCGACGAGCGGCAGATCTACAACATGATCTACTCCGCCGGCGTGAACGGCCCCGTCTATGCGAAACGGTTCAACGTGGGCGGCGTCACCCGCGACAAGAAATACGACCTCGTAAAGGGCAACAAAAACGCCAAAGTGCTCTATTTCACCTCCAACCCGAACGGCGAGGCCGAGGTCGTGCGCGTGAAGCTCAAACCGAAACCCAAGCTCAAAAAGCGCGAGTTCGACTTCGATTTCGGCACGTTGGCCGTGAAAAACCGCGCCGCGTTGGGCAACATCGTCACCCGCTACCCTGTGGCCAGCATCACCTTGGCTCAGAAGGGCATCTCCACACTCAGCGCCATCGACGTCTATTTCGAGTCCGCCGTGATGCGCCTCAACACCGACGGCAGAGGCGAGTTAGTGGGGTCCTTCCACGAAGATGACAAAATCATAACCGTCTATAAATCGGGAAACTACAGAATCACCGGATACGAAACTTCCCTGCACTTCGAAGACGACCTCGACATCATCCGCAAGTGGAAGCCTTCGATGATCATCACCGCCATCTATCAGCTCAAGAAAGACAAGAAGTACTTCATCAAGCGTTTCCAACCCGATGTGTTGATGAAGAAAGTCGATTTCTACCCCACCGACGGCACCGCCAAACTGATCGCCTACTCCATCGACTACCTACCACAGATCAAGGTGGTGTACCACGCGAAGAAGTCCGACACGGAAGACACCACGGAAGTGCTCGCCTGCACCGAGTTGGTGGAGCTGGCCACCGCCCGCGCAAAGGGCAAACGTCTCAGTTTCAACGACATCAAGTCCGTGAAATTCATTGAACCGCTGCCTTACGAAGAGCCCGAGAAAGAACCCGAACCCGAATTACCCGACGATGTGGAGCCCGTCCCCTCCATGGATGACGAAATCGCCAAGGAGGTCTTCGACAGCATCTCCGCTGAAAAATCGGACATTCTCCCGACAGATACTGACGGAGAAGGCACTCAATTGGGGTTGTTCGATGACATGTAGAGACGCAATGCATTGCGTCTCTACGACCACCAACCGTAACAATTTGATGAACCGCCATATCGTACATATTGTTCTTATCTTTCTCGCGCTTTTCGCATCCTGCCGCGAGCGCGTCGAACCGCCTACCCCATACGAGATTACGATTCCCCAAGGGTTTCCCACGCTGTTGAACATCCCCGCCGACAACCCGATGACGGTGGAGGGCATGGAACTCGGGCGGTTGCTCTTCCACGACCCGCACCTCTGCGGCTACACCGGCACGGAGCCCGACTCTCTAATGTCGTGCGCCACCTGCCACCGCCGCGAATGCAACTACGACCTTGGCACCGACAACCCGCGCTTCCCCGATGGGAAGCCCCGTGGCCGCACCACGGGGAAACCCACCATCCACAACGTCATGCCGCTCATGAACCTCGTCTTCAACCACGAAGGCTATTTCTGGAACGGACTGATTTCCAACAACAACCCGAATGCCAAGCAGCGCACCATCGAGGACGTCGTGTTGATGGCCATCACCGCGGACGATGAGATGTGTGGTACGGAGGCGAGTTCCGTGGCCGCCATCAAAGCCGACAGCAAATACCCTCCCCTCTTCAAGAAAGCCTTTGGTACCGAAGAGATTACGATGGACCGTATCCAGAAGGCCATCGCGCAGTACGTGCGTTCGCTCATCTCCGGCGACACCAAATTCGACCGCTACCTGCGTGGCGAGGAGCAGCTCACCCCGCAGGAACTGCACGGCTATGTCCTTTTCACCACCGAAGAGGGTGCCGACTGCTTCCACTGTCACGGCAGTGCGGGCAGCCCGATGTTCACCACCAACCTCTTCTACAACAACGGATTGGACGCGCAACCGGCAGACGAGCACGACCGTGCCAGCGTCACGGGCGACCCACATGACCGCGGCTCCTACCGTGCCCCGTCGCTGCGCAACGTCACCAAATCCGCACCCTACATGCACGACGGCCGTTTCAAGACGCTGGACGAGGTGCTGGAGTTCTACAATTCCGGGGTGCAGAACTCCCCGACCATCAGTCCGTTAATGCACCACGTCAACGACGGCGGCGTGCGCCTCACCCCGAATGAAATTGCGGATTTGAAAGCTTTTTTGGAAACGTTGACAGAGGAGGATTAGACCTGAATCGCGAAAAAATGACAGACGAAATGACACACAACGAAGCCCCTTTCATCGGGATGAACCGCCACCGCATCGGGGTGGACGGCGAGGGCGTGACCACCTTGGCGGCCTTCCACGGCTGTCCGCTAAGATGCCGTTATTGTCTGAACCCCAGTTGTTTGGATGCGGATGCTCGCGTGCATAAGTTCACACCGGAGACCCTCTATCAGGAACTTCTCATCGACGACCTCTACTTCGTGGCCACGGGCGGCGGAGTCTGTTTCGGCGGCGGGGAGCCGTTGTTGCGCCCCGAGTTCATTCGCCATTTCCACGCCCTTTGTACCGGCCGCTGGAAAATCACCCTCGAGACTTCGCTCAACGTGCCGCTGAAATCCCTGCAGACGGTCACACCGCTCGTCAACGACTTCATCATCGATATCAAAGACGCCAACAACGAGATTTACAAGGCATACACGGGAAAATCGAACGCGCAGGTGTGGGAGAACTTAGCGTGGCTCGCCGCGAACTACGACCGCGAGCACGTCTTCCTCCGCGTGCCGCTGATCCCGGAGTTCAACACCGATGAGGACAGAGAGCGGAGTGTGGAACGGCTCTCAAAGTTAGGGTTCGGGAATTTCGACCGGTTTACGTACAGAGTTGAGGAAACAGGGATTAGAAAATTAGGGGACAGGGATTAGGGAAAAAGGATTATGTCGTTAGAGTAAGTCAATGCCCTTGTTATTCATAATTCATAATTCATAATTCATAATTCTTAATTCTTAATTCTTGAACGTCACCGGCACCTGGTAGAAGCAGCGCACCGGTTTCCCCATGTTTCTGCCGGGTTTCCACTTCGGCATGGACATCACCGCGCGCACCGCCTCTTTATCGCATTCGGGGAAGAGCGGGACTTTCACCTTGGCGTTGGTCACCTGTCCGTCCTTTTCCACCACGAACTCAACCAGGACCGTGCCTGTGATGCCGTTATTCTTCGCCACCGGTGGATATTGAATTTCTCTCGCCAAGAAAGCTTGCAAGGAATCTGGTCCTCCAGGAAATTCGGGATACTCCTCCACGGCACGAAACGGCGGCTCCCCGGGCGGCTCCCAAGATGGATCCTCGTCGTCGATTTCATCAATTTCAACAATTTCCCCCTCATAGTCGTCACCCCAAACGGGTACATCTGTTGAAACACAAAGGCCATTTTCCACGATTTGCAGGATCTCCTCTTTCGGGGCGGGAGCGGGCCGGTTGCCGTTGGTGGGCGCGGTTGCCGGTTCGCCGGCAGGCTCGGGGGACGGTTCTGCAGCTTGCGACAGCGTGTTGACGGGCGTGGGCTCGGGTTCGCTGCCGGAGGGCGTCACGGGCGTTTTCGGACTGTGGCACGCGCCCATCATCATAGTGGAGACGGCGATGCCCGCCACGGTGACGGCCTTGCCGAGCGCCCGGCGTTTGGAGAGTTCCCGCTCCAAGTAGCGCACCTCCGATTCGCAATAGGGACACGTGCCCCGACAGTCGCCCTCGTGCGTGCATTCGCGCTCCACCAACGGGATGTCATTCTCTTGTGCGATCTTCCGCCGCACATCCTTCAGGATTTCGCAAGTCCGTTTGCCCTTTTTCATAATGGTGATTTGTGAACAGTGATTAGTGAAGTAGATGAATGGTTATAGTCTAAGTTATAGTCTAAGTTATAGTCCAAGTTATAGTCCAAGTCATAGTCAAACAAATGTGCAAAACACCTTTTTTTTTAGAAACGCGAGAGCTGGGTGTTTATTGTGTTGTTTGTCATTTCAGCAGCCGCCCTTGGGATTGTTATATCTTCCGTTCGGCAATTTAAAAGGGTAGATGAGTTCCCCGCAGGTGCAATCGTGGTAGATGTAGCGGTAGATCTGCCCCTCCAACACCGCAGCGGCACGTTCCTCGTCAAGGCTGCATGGGAAGATTTCGCGGCCGCGCGCATTGACATAACCCAGCCTGTCGTTCGTGTCGTAAACGGCCCAACAGGTCTCCGCTGACGAGGAGTTGACTCGCTCCCAACTGTAGTAGTACCGGCTCAGGCGCTTGCCTGTCCGACTGTCCGCGATGGCCCACAGCCCCTTTTTGTTGGCGACATACAGCACATTTCCATCTCGATAGGCGCCCCAGCAGGAGAGCAGCTTCCGGCCCTTGCCGTTAAACACCTCCACCTTCCCTGATGGACAGCGGGCAAGGATGACATCGTCGCCGTCGGCATCGGCCTCCACGTAGCGCAACGGAATCACCACATTCCCCCACAAATCAACAACGCCGTGGTGAAGCGAATCCGTGGCCACACTCATCAGCGTGGAAGACCAATAATTAGATGCCTCGCTGTAACGCTGCGGGAGTAACTTTCCCGTAGGATCCACCAACCGCCATGCACTATCGACATAAACCAAAGGGTATAAGAGAGGGAGATTGTCGTTGTCAAAATGTATGGCTGTGTCCATAGCAACAACACGTCCCGCAGTATCGATGATTTCCACTTGGCCATCCCGCAAGACACCATAAAAATAATAGGAATCACTCAACTCGCCAAGTGCGCCCAACTCTGTATAGCGATGAGGGATGAGCATCCGTAAATGCGCGTCCATTATCCCCCAAAGGCCAGAGCGATCTTTCACTTTAAACAATCCTTCCACAGGATATAAGGACCATGCCTTCTGATATTCGATGGGCAGAACTAAACTGCCGTCAGCTGACATCAAGCCTTCAAGGTGTGTTCTTCTCTCCTTGATGGGCACAAAGTCACCGTAATAGTTGTCGTATATGTACAACGGACTGATCGGGCGGATCCATGTCCCCTTGAAATCCATCACTCCTTCGTAATCATTCGTGTCTGTAACAATGATGGCATTATCACAGCCACAAAACAGGCTCTTATAGACAGGAGCCAGCACCTCGCGACCGTTCAGGTCCAACAAACCTTCCAGCATCTGCTTCCACTTCGTGCGATTGGACGATGTTTCGCCACTATTCGGAGTCTTCTCTACGGAGTAACTGAGCAGCGACGAGGAGCCAGTTTTCCCGAAGTCGGAGTATCCGAACTCCGAGAGGTTAGGATAACGGAAGGGCACCACCGTGTCGCCTTTGCTGTTGACGACCCCGCCAGGCTTGTCGTCTCCGCAGACCACGAAAAGCCCCCCGCTGTTGGAAATCGGTTCCGGTCTCGCGTCATAGCGATAAGGCAGTATCGGCCGCCCATTCCAGTCCAATATGCCCCAACGGCCATTCCGTTTCGCCATGATATAACCTTCCGGATAGGCCTTGTCGTTGTAGGTGAAAAGTGCCTCGTACTCGCAGGGCAGCACGGTTTTCCCCGAGCCGTCGATGAGTCCGAAAAGGGTGTCCTGCCACACCAGCAGTCGCGGGGGAAGGTCTCTGTAATCCTGCGCCCGGACAGAGAAAGCGGTCACCCCCAGCAAGAGTGCGAGCACCAGCAAAACCGACAAAAAACGTTTCATTTCTTCAACTTTTAGGACTTCTGATGATTGATTCTCCGCGTTGTTCCCGCCAGATGCGAAGTCCGCCATACATCCCGACAGGAAACACCGCCGCAAAACTACAATATTTTTTATTGATATAACACAGAAATCCCAAAAGGTTGCAGGGTGTTGATATTTTTTTTCATCGCCACGTATCGCGCGGATCGGCACGGAATTTTTATCGTCTCAAAAAAAGTGGCCAGTCTCTGTCTTTTCCGAAATTTTTGTATTTTTGCGCTCTAAAAATTTAAACTTGAAATGAAGACAAAAAAGCACAAATCCAAAGAAAAGTCTCTACCCAAAGTGGAAGAGCCCGTTGCCACATACGGTCCAACGGCTGCCAACAGTAACGATGTTATCATCCCCAATCTGTCATCTGAATCCTTGGACGACAAGCCAGAAGGGTTTGATGCCTATTATGCTAAGCTGAAAGCGGAAGCCGATGAAAAATTCGGCAACAAGGAGCTTATGACAGTGGAAGAGTATTTCGGGAAACTTCGTTACATGGTAAATGCCTATTATGACGACATACAAGGTTCTTTCCTTATCTATTTTGGCTGACATATATCCTCCCAGCCACTATGCGGACATCCGTCGTTATCATCCCCGTGCCCGCCGCATGGTGTCGCATAACAGACGTTGGATCTATATCTTTCACATCGAGGATGACACAGTGATAGTTGACCGAATTCTTCCCTCTAAATTGATAACGAAATAGGAAAACTATTTGCGCGCCGATACGCGTGATCCACGGAGATTACCCATGTTTCCGGTGAATCATTTCAGTCCATTAATCCCAGGGTTGCAGCTACCGAGCTCTTGCCCCTCCGGGGCGGCTCAAGGAATTATGTTTTTAAATAATGCCACCTCTTACGTTCTACCCTACAAAAGCACCGACCAACTACTAACTGCTATCTGCTAACTGCTAACTCAATATAGAAGCTCACCGGCCGGAACCCGTCGTTGCAGCTGATCATGGCGGAGTGCGGGTTCTTCATCCAGCCGTCGTAGAAGTTGCCGCGGCCGGCGGCCAGTTCCTGCACGAACCACCGCATCGACTCCCACGCGCTGTCGCACATCCCCTCGGGCTGCGCGCCATCGACCGAAATCCATGTCTGTCCCTCCTGCACGTCGCACGCGTGCTCGATGGGGTTCTCGAACCGCGCCTGCAAATCGTGGTAGTCCGCCTTCCGTATGGCTGTGATCTTGATATTCATGATACTGATTATTCAGGTTGCAAAAGTACATTTTTTATCTCCACGAATCAAGCGGATCAGCACAGAATTTCCATCGCTTCAAAAAAAGCGGCCAGCCTCTGCCATTTCCGAAATTTTTGTATTTTTGCACTCTAAAAATTTAAACTTGAAATGAAGACAAAAAAGTACAAATCCAAAGAAAAGCCTTTACCCAAAGCGGAAGAGCCCGTTGCCACTTACGGTCCAACAGCTGCCAATAGCAACGATACTATCATTCCCGATCTGTCATCTGAATCCTTGGGCGACAAGCCGGAAGGGTTTGATGCCTGTTATGCCAAATTGAAAGCGGAAGCCGATGAAAAATTCGGCAACAAGGAGCTTATGACAGTGGAAGAGTATTTCGGGAAACTTCGTTACATGGTAAATGCCTATTATGACGACATACAAGGTCAGAATTGACAAATCGGCAGAATCCGATTTAAGAGATATGTTCGGTTTCCTCATCTCTGTAATGTCGCGTGACGGGGCGAATCGTTATATTGATATGATTACAAACGAGGTTCTTTCCTTATCTATTTTGGCTGATGTATATCCTCCCAGCCATTACGCAGATATTCGGCGTTATCACCCTCATGCCCGCCGCATGGTGTCGCATAACAAACGTTGGGTCCATATCTTCCACATCGAGGACGACACAGTGATAGTTGACCGAATTCTTCCCTCAAAACTGATAACGAAATAGTAATGGAGTTTTATTTGTGCAGACACACGTGATCCGCAGAGATTTTTATCTCCACGTATCGCGCGGATCGGCACGGAATTCTCATCGCAATCCCACCTGAAACTTGAAACCTGAAACAAAAAAATGGGAGCAGGTCCAAATCCCCACTCCCATTATCAATTATCAATTATCAATTACTCATTCATGATGATGTCCAGCATCGCATTTGCGGAATCCGCAATACGTGTGCCGGGACCGAAGATGGCGGCGACACCGCAGTCGTACAGGAACTGGTAGTCCTGCGGGGGAATCACACCGCCCACGGTGATGATGATGTCCTCGCGACCGAGCTTCTTGAGCTCTTCGATGACCTGCGGGACCAACGTCTTGTGACCTGCTGCCAATGAGGAAACGCCCAAGAAGTGGACGTCGTTCTCCACGGCCTGCTTGGCGGCCTCTTCGGGAGTCTGGAACAAGGGACCCATATCGACGTCGAAACCGATGTCGGCATAGCCGGTGGCAACCACTTTCGCGCCGCGGTCGTGACCGTCCTGACCCATCTTGG
>JAEEGG010000700.1_pt1 | contig 100045 bp, 86 predicted proteins | sample 9134161 | NCBI WGS metagenome assembly JAEEGG01 (sample SAMN16246543, study PRJNA631951) | gut metagenome | biome: gut microbiome; feature: rumen; material: CR-attached | host: Bos | place: Iran: Karaj | collected 2018-10
TTGACTCTATCCACAAGGAGCTGGGTCACATCATGTGGGAGTATGTAGGTATGGGTCGCACCGCTGAGGGCCTGAAGGAAGGTCTGAAGAAGATGCACGAGCTCGAGAAGGAGTTCGATACCAACCTGTTCGTTCCAGGAACCAAGGATGGTCTTAATATCGAGCTCGACAAGGCTATCCACCTGCGCGATTTCTTCACAATGGGTCAGCTCGTAGCATTCGACGCTCTCTCTCGTAATGAGTCTTGCGGTGGTCACTTCCGCGAGGAGTATCAGACCGAAGAAGGCGAGGCTAAGCGCGACGACGAGAACTACTTCTACGTAGGCTGCTGGGAGTATAAGGGCAAGGGCAATGAGCCCGAGCTTATCAAGGAGCCACTGGAGTACGAGGCAATCAAGGTACAGACACGTAACTATAAGAATTAAACACTATGGCAAAGAATATTTCATTCACAATAAAGTTCTGGCGCCAGAATGGCCCCAAGGACCAGGGACATTTCGATACACACGAGATGCACGATATTCCCGATGATACCTCGTTCCTCGAGATGCTCGACATCCTGAACGAGGAGCTCATCAACGAGGGCAAGGAGCCCTTCGTATTCGATCACGACTGCCGCGAGGGCATTTGCGGTATGTGCTCGCTCTACATCAACGGTACTCCTCACGGACTGACCGAGCGTGGAGCTACCACATGTCAGCTCTACATGCGCCGTTTCAACGATGGCGACGTTATCACCGTAGAGCCTTGGCGTTCAGCAGCCTTCCCTGTAATTAAGGACTGTATGGTTGACCGTGGTGCCTTCGATAAGATTATCCAGGCCGGTGGTTACACCACTATCCGCACAGGTCAGGCTCAGGATGCTAACGCTATCCTGATTCCTAAGGAGGATGCCGACGAGGCAATGGACTGCGCATCTTGCATCGGCTGTGGAGCTTGCGTAGCTGCTTGTAAGAATGGTTCTGCCATGCTGTTCGTATCATCTAAGGTTAGCCAGCTGGCACTGCTCCCACAGGGTCGTGTAGAGGCTGCCCGTCGTGTTAAGAACATGATTGCCAAGATGGATGAGCTCGGCTTTGGTAACTGTACTAACACTCGCGCCTGCGAGGCAGTTTGTCCTAAGAACGAGACCATCGCTAACATCGCTCGCCTCAACCGCGAGATGATTAAAGCAAAGTTGGCCGATTAATAATCTTTATAGGTAGTGGGGCCTAAATTGTGTCCCCATTACCTATTTAATATATTATGGAATAACTAAAAACTTTGATATAATGAAAAAAAAAGAAAAATTTGTCATCACTATCAATCGTGAGTTGGGTAGCGGTGGTCGTACCGTCGGACGTATATTAGCCGAAAAGTTGGGTGTGCCGTACTATGACAAGCCACTTACCAAAGCATTGGAAGAAAAATTTGATCTCACAAATACTCAGATAGAAAAGCTGAAAGGTAATAACCGCAGCTGGTGGGAAGAGATTAAACGCGTATTGGCTCTTGGAGAAGGAGCAGCCAACTCTTCCGAGTATTACGACGAAGAGAATAATCGTTATATAACCTCCGAGGCTGTGTTAAAGGCCGAAAGAGAGATCCTGCAAAGCATTGCAAGCGAGGAATCGTGCGTTATTGCTGGTCGCTCGGCCTTCTTCGCCATGAACGACAATCCTAACCACATGGCAATTCTGATTCAGGCCTCTATGGAACATCGTGTGAAGCGCGTTATGGCCAAGCAGGGACTTAGCGAGAAGGAAGCCAAGAAGGCTATCGAGATGGTAGACGAGACGCGTGAGGAGTATATGAAGAACAACGCACATACCTCGCGCTACGACACTCGTAACTACGACCTGGTTGTTAAAATGGATGATAAAACCGAGGAAGAGGTTGCCAATGCCATTTTAGCGTTTATTGGCTGACATTTCACCTTATTAATAATAAGAGCGCCGCAGATTTATCTGCGACGCCCTTTTTTTATGCTAATTAAATATTACTTGCTTGTGCGGTCGATGTAGGCCATGATTACATCTACTGCATCGTCCTCGCTCAGATCGTCCATCGAGATGACCAACTGATAGTTGCGGGTGTCGTATCGCGATGTGTCCTCATACTTCTTGATGTATGTTTCGCGGCTGGCGTCAAGCTTGGCAATTATTTCACGTGCCTCTTTCTCGCTCACGTTCTGACGGCGCATCACACGCTGCACACGATGTTCCATAGAGGCCTGAATAAAGATATTGAGATGATTGGGCCACTCGCGGAAGATCATAAAGCCTGTACGACCTGCAATCACGCACGATGAATTTGCTGCAATCTCCTGCAGTATGTGCTTCTCGGTTTCGAACATACTTGCATTGTCGAGCTTTACCTCGGCCTCCATGGGCTGACTGGTGCTGTTTACCAGTGTGTTGTAGTAGTTGTTGATATCATTCCACCACGACTTTTTCTGAGCCTTGATTTCCTCGATACGCTCGATGTTAAGACCAAACTTCTGGGTTAGTCCATCCACGATGGCTTTATCACAGTACTTTACACATAACTTCTCGGCCAATTTGCGGCCAACGGTACGTCCACCAGTACCAACTTCACGATTGATAGTGATGACAAATTTCTCGTTCTTATTCATAATAGGTCTATAATTTATTGATACTTTTCGGAAGGGAAAACCTGATCTACCAGCCTGGCGAACTCTTGATAGGCATCGGTGTCGCTAAGCGGGGCCAGACTTTTAACTAGTTGGCGGTAATACCAGGCATGACTGGCGGGATCCTTTTCATTGAATCGCTGCCACAGCTTGTCGCCCACCTGGTGATAGTTGATGGCCATAGCACGCATGTTCGACAGCTTGTCGCCCAGGGCTACTATCTGAGAGTCGCGGCTGGCTGCAGCAAGCCTGTCGACGGCAATCTGCTTGCGCTGATGCCAACTGTCCACATGGCTCACCCCCTCTATGTCGCGACTAGTCTCCGAGTCAACCAGGTCGGCCACACGATCGCCAAACTCATGACGTATCTCATATGTCTCATAACGTGTATCCTCTACCACATCGTGCAGCGCTGCAGCGGCCATCAATTCACGGTCGTTGGTGATGGTAGCAACGATGGCTAATGCCTCGAGAGGATGAACGATGTAGGGCAACTGGCTGCCCTTACGCAGTTTGCCCGAATGGGCCTTTGTTGCAAATATTATAGCTCTGTCTACTATATCCATAGTTTATTATTATATGTCTTAACTTATTCGGAGGCACATCATGGTCAGGTCGTCGTTAGGATCGGCACCATCGCGATGCTCCTCTACCTTTGCGGCCAGTGTCTCTACCACCTGACGGGCTGTGTCGAAATGAGTATTGCGCAGGATATCTATCAGATGGTCATCGCCAAACTGACCGTGCTCGCGGTTCTCGGCTTCGTTCAGTCCGTCGGTATAGATAAACAGCGGACGGCCCTTGATGCTATCTATCTCCTCGCCCTCGAACTCCAAACCTGGCATTACGCCGATGGGGAAGTTGGGCAACATCTGCAGGAACTCGCCGTGATGCTCGCCACCACCGATTACAGGTGGGTTATGGCCGGCATTGCAGAAGGATAGGTGTCCTGTCTTCAGGTCAACCAGTCCGATAAACAGCGTTACAAACATACATGTTTGGTTCTCTTCTCCCGACAGTGCCTCGTTCATCTGTGTGCAGATATCGGCAGGTTGTATCATCTGATTGGCCAGCGTACGGAACAATCGTGTAACCTGAGCCATAAACAGCGATGCGGGCACTCCCTTACCACTCACGTCGCCCACGCAGAAGTACAGTTTTTCGTCCTTAAGCAGATAGCCATACAGGTCGCCACCAACTTCCTTGGCAGGGGTCATCGATGCATACATGTCCAGTCCCTCGCGGTCGGGGAACACGCTGGGCAGCATACTCATCTGTATGTTGCTGGCCACATTGAGCTCGCTCTCGATAGAGGCCTTCTGTGCTGTGGTCTCCTTGAGTTCGTCGATATATCGCACCAACGACTGCTGCATATTGCCAAACGAGTGGCTCAGCTGTCCTATCTCATCGTTACGCTGGAAGTCGGGCAGCTTGGTGTCAAACTGTCCTGAGGCGATGGTCTCGGCCTCCTTAGCCAGTCGGTGCAGCGGACTCAGCTCACGGGTGATGATCTTTATGAAGAAGTACAGCATAAGCAGCAAGCCCACGAATACGATACCCATTACGGTGTGACGCAGACGGTCGAAGCCGCCGAAGATATCGCTCTCGGGGCACACGATAGCCATGCTGCAGCCAGTCTTGCCCAGCGGCTTGTAGAACACATAGCAGTCCTTATCGTCGATGGTCATACGCTTCATACCCTCCTCGCCGCGCTGCATGGCGTGGCCCAGTGCGGTCATAGCCGTGTCGGGAGTCTCCATAGTCTGGGTGAAGATAGTATGGCGGGTAATCTTGGTTGTATCGGGATGCACAAAATATGTTCCGCCTCGGCCTATCATGATACTATATGAGTTAGGATATGGCTTAACGGCCGAAATGGTGTGCGACAGCCAGTTGAGCGAAAGGCTGGTATTGATCACGCCGATAAACTCGCCCTGCTTGTTCTTGATGGCCTGACAGTAGCTGGTCACCATCTCGTAGGTATTGGTTGGCGCATCCAGGTCCATATACGGCTCGGTCCAGCAGGGTTTATCCAGCAGTTGGGGCATCAGATACCAGTCCATAAAGAAGTACTGGTAGTAGTCGCTACCGCCCTGCAGAGTTCGTATTGAATCGCCCACGTGCTTGGAATAGGCCGAGAAGTAGCGGCCGTATTGATTGAAGTAGTAAGGCTCGAATGCTATCGAACAGGTATAGAAATCGGGATTATTCAGCAGCATGCCATGGCTGTATACAAACATAGAGTCGGCCTTGTCGGGGTGTCGCTGTATCAGCCATTCGGTCATCTGTGTGGCCACCTCGGCACGATTCAAGATACCCTCTACGCGCAGCGATGTCTTGTCGAGTATCTGCGTGGCATGGCTGATGGCCTCCTGACGCACAGCCTCGCGCGACTGATAGAACAAGAAACCGAGAGCAGCAATAAAGATAAATGCGGCAAACAATACCACCCAGATACTAACCCTGACCGAGAGCTTGCGGCGGATATATGCAAGTATTTTGTTCATACGCGTGCCTCCTTACTTCTTGGGTATTAGTTCATCATAAGTTACCTCGCGGCTCAGCATGTGGTTCTGATACATCAATCGGCTGGCCAGGCGCACCATATCAGGGCGCAGGCGGAACTCACGTTTCTTCGACTCGCGGTCTATCTGCAATCGCAGCACCTCCTTCAGCATCAGCCGCTGCATTATGCGGTTGGTGGCAATATTCTCGCGGTCAACATACTGCATCACTATGTCGAGCGTTTCCTCAGGATGCTGTGCAGCCCACTCCCACCCCTTGCGGCTAGCCTGGGCAAACTTGTGGGCCTGTTCGCGATGCTTCTCATAGTAGTCGCGCCTCATGTAAACACCATCCTCCTGCACATTGTAGCCGTGGTCGCAGAATCGGTACACGTTCTTATCCGTAACCTTTATTCCTGCCTGTATCAGCTGGTAATACTCGTTGTAGCTCATGGCCAGCGTGGCATCGAGCGCACCCGACACAAACAGGTTGACGTTCTGGGCAAAGCGTATAAACTCGTAGTTAAGATGGTCCATGATGCTCATGCAGATGGCCAACTGTCCGAAGCCTACACTCCAGATGCCTACACGTGCGCCCTTATGCTTAAGCGGGTCCTCGTCCTTGGCAGCCACTATAACCATTGCATTGTTCATCGATGTCTGCAGGATGTTTACCAGTGGCATACCGTCGCCAACTATCTCTAGCGCCTGACATAGCTGCAATGTGGTGGCCTGACAACGGTTCTCGCGCAGACGGCTCATGGCCGGCTGAGTGGCTGATGGATGCATTATCTGCACCTTGATACCAGCCTCGCGATAAAATCCTTTAACCTCGGCCACATAGTAGCCGGCAAACTGTGCCTGGGCTGTCCACTGCGGAGTAAACACCAGTGGTGGAGCCTCTTGTGCAGATGCTGTAAGTGGTAATACGCTGCCGATGACAGCAAGGATGCCAGCAAGCATCCAACGTTTAGGTTTCATTAGATAAAGTTTTTAAATGCTTCGTCGTATTCAGGGCTATTAGCAAGGCGACCGTTCACGATACATACTAGTTCGATGTCGCCCTTGAAACAGAGTTTTTCATCGCTGGCGCGATAGATGGCTTGGTGGAACACATACTTTATCCCCTCCTTGGTCAGTCCAAGGCGCGATATGAACTCATCGTCGCATCGCAGGGGTGTCTTGTACTGCAGATTCATGCGCGCCACTACGGCATCTATGCCCTGCTCGTGCAGGGCGGCAAAGCTCACGCCCAGGCTGCGCAGAAACAGGTGGCGGGTGTGCTCGGCATAGTGCAGATAGTTGGCATTGTTCACAATGCCCTCGATATCGCACTCGTAGTCGCGCACTTCCATTCGGGTTTCAAAAATATAGTTCATAGGTATTTTAGTATTTCGTTGAAATGTGTAATCTTTATCAGTCGCTTGTGTTCTATATCCTCTGAGTGCTCCAGTTGCCACGTTACGTGGAACGGTATGTGGATGGCCCAGGCACCGATGTTAAGCGCTGGTGCGATGTCGCTCTTAAGCGAGTTGCCCACCATCAGCAGTTGGTCGGGCATTATCTCCAGATGCTCGCACAGCTGTTGGAACTCGGTCTCGGTCTTGTTCGACATTATCTCCACATGCGAGAAGTATCGGCCCAATCGGCTGCGGTGCAACTTGTTTTCCTGGTCCTGCAGTTCACCCTTGGTAAACACCACCAGCCGGTAAGGATAAGCCTGCAATCGCTGCAGCGTTTCCTCAACCTGGGGCAGCGGTGTGGCCGGCAGACGCAGTAGCGACTTGCTGTGCGCCAGCAGTTCCGACAGTTGCTTGTCGCTAAGATGGCTGCCACCCACGCGCAGGGCTGTCTCGATGATAGATATGGTGAAAGCCTTGCAGCCATAGCCCAGGTCGGCCATATTGCCCGATTCGGTCACAAACAGCTCGTGGGCCGGATCATCGCAATAAGGCGCAATCAAGCGGTAGAGATGTTTCTCTACTTCCTCGAAGTGCGACTGGCAGTCCCATAGAGTGTCATCGGCATCGAATGCTATCACGCGCAGATTCTGTAGGTCTATCTTCATTTGCGGCAGTGCGGACAGGTTCCTTTTATCATATAGTTCGACGAGTGCTGCTCAAATCCTGCAGGCAACTGCACCTCGGGCATCTCTACCCCATCCAGACAGTACGTTTGCTGGCACTCCTCGCAGTAAAAGTGCGGGTGCAGGTCGTCGTCGTGGTCATCATGGTGACTATGGCAGAGCTCGTATCGCGTGCCGTCGCCCATACCCTCAATGGCGTGTACCAAGTGGTGCTCACGAAACAGTGTGAGGGCACGAAACACATTCGATTTGTCTATCGACTGTATCCTGTGCTCCAGCTCGGCTAGCGATTGCGGCTGGATAGACGAAGCCAACGCCTCGGCCACCACAATACGGTTGGCCGTGGGCTTAATGCCGTGCTCTTCCAGCAGTGTTACATAGTTCGTTTTGTCCATGATTAAATAGATTTCACGGGGCAAATTTAGCTAAAATTTTCGAGATTCCGTACAAATCGCGCCAAAAATGTAAACAAATCAACAAAAAAAAACTATTTATCTTATTTGCATTGCTGGGCGGCTATGCGGCCGGAGACCATAATCTATGTCAGAGCATTATTTACCTTATATATAATATCGTTGGAAACATAGGTGTCATTCTCGTTTCCGCTAGGACCAGACACGCCTAAGTCAAATACATCTGACATAGGTATCCAGATTCCATCCTCTTTAGCATACTGCTCGGCCACACGCTGTTCAACCTCAAGACAGCCTACATGTTCTTGGCCATCTCGAAGTTGCGCTTCATATAATTCGCAGCGTCGATGGAGTTCATTGGAATTGATTTAGAAATGTCATACGCCATCTTTTTTCTGCAAAAGTAATCATAAAAACGCTACGTTCCAAATAATCTGCAAAGTTTTGCTTTTATTAAATATGATACATCGCAAAAAAACACTGTCCCAATTGTCCTATTTGTCACAAATCTGCGACTTTAGTCTTGTTTTACTTAAAACTTGTTAATATTCTAAAGTTTTAAAGTAAAATATTTGTTTGTTCTAAAAACTTAGAGTACATTTGCCAACGATAATTCTAAAAGTTTAGAATATGAAAGAGAAGAAACAATTGACAAAAGCAGAAACGCAAGTGATGAACATACTCTGGTCGTTGCCAGAGAGTAAGGGTTATTCATCGGAGATTATGGAGAGATTCCCAGAACCAAAACCTGCTTTGACTACATTGCTCACATTCTTGAAGATACTAAAGGAAAAAGGTTTCGTGAGTTCGGAGAAGGCAGGAAAGGCTCAGCTTTTCAGTACCACCATCAGCAAGGAAGATTACACACGCGCATATATGAAAGAGGTGAAGAATACATTCTTTGGTGGTTCGTTCGCATCGCTCGTTTCTTTCTTTGCCAAGGATGAGCAACTGAGCGATGAGGAGGTAAGTGAGATTATGAAAATCATAAAGAATCGCAAGTAATGACTGAGTTTCTGATCTACGACCTTAAGGTTGCCGTTTTAATAGTAGTATTCTATTTCTGCTATCGGCTGCTTATGGAGCGCGAAACGTTTCACAGGCTTAACCGTATCGTGCTATTATCATCCATTGCCCTCTCGCTTGTTCTGCCGCTTTGTGTTATCACTTTCCATAAGACGGTCGAAGTAGAACAGAAGGCAGCAACAGACAATCCTAGTCCACAATCTACAATAACAGATATGCCGACTGTATCTGCCACAGCTGATACTGCACAGATGGCTCCTGTTGATCAATCAGCCGTTATCTTTGCCATCTTTATGATAGGTGTTCTTTGTAGATTGTTCTATATAGCAAATAGTTATCGGCTTTTGCGCCGGATAATTAATGATAGTGAGCAACATGCGTTGGAGGACGATGTGACGCTGGCAGTTGTCGACCTGCCTGTTGCACCATTCTCGTGGATGCGTACCATCGTGTTAAGCCGGATTGATTACGAGGAGCGCAACCCTTCGATACTTGCCCACGAGCATGGACATATCCGCCTGCACCACAGTTGGGATATTGTCTTCGTCGAAATGCTTACGGCCCTGCAATGGTTCAATCCTGTGGTATGGCTCCTGCGTCGCGACCTGCGAACCGTCCATGAGTACGAAGCCGATGCATCCGTCCTCTCATCAGACTCAGACGTGAGTCAATACATTCAACTACTGATGCGGAAGGCGTTGGGTACAAAGGCCAGTATCCTAGCCAATGGCATCAACAACAGTACCATTAAAAAACGAATTTTCATGATGTTAAATCATAAGTCAAACAGGCGAGCATGGCTCAAAGCCCTTTATATCGCCCCCATAGTAGCAGTATCGTTGGTAGCAACAGCAAAGACGGTGACTGAATTTAAAACCAAACCTACCAATCCTGTTACGAAAAGCGCTGTCGCAACTGACACCATAACCAAAAGTAACGCACTCGTATGGGTGTTAACCGATGAGCAGAAAAAGCAAGCCAAGACAATAACTCCTGGTGCACCTGGCTCTATCAGTATCAGTGCGGCTATACACGACAATGGTGTCAAGCAGAATTTCGATGGTTCCTGCTATATCATCCGTGTACCAAAAGGTTGCTGGGTAGAAGACGACGAAGATTCTTGGATAGAAGTAAGCTGGGAAAGATTCTTATTCGCTGGCAAGACCACCAAAATACAGCTCGATGGCGTAGCTTTCGATGAGAATAGCGCACCCAAATTGCACTTTTCTGCGCTCAAGAAAATCGAAAACCACCGCAAAGGCAATGTCAACGTGGTAAATCTTATCACCAAGCCCGTATCCATTCCGTCGAATGTTAAGAGCAACGCGTCAAAAAAGTAAATAAAGAAGAAGGGGACTCATCGCGAGCCCCCTTGCTTGTGGTTTTGCAGCGAGTGTAAGCTATATATAGGTATATAATTATTAAATTTAATAATCGTATCATTTATCTATTTATCAGCTTTCCTCGTTGCTAACTAAAACTACCCTGATTCCCGTTTTCCCTGTTTCCACGTTTCTACCCTTCAAAGCAACAGAAGTGCCGCTTCATTGGCAACGAAGTTCTTGCTTTGGCAAGCGACGCAAGCGTCGAGCGACGCTTCGTAGATAGATATATTACGGCAATCTACCAGATATATTACGACTATCTATGAGATACTTCCGTACTATCTACAAAGGCTATAATCATCAAAGTAAAGGATTTTCCTTGTTGTATTATAATGTTCGCGCGCGCCCTGAGTTTTGCTACTATTAATAGAAAAAATATTTCCCACGTGAGGGCGCAAATTTTCCCTCACGTGGGCGTAAAAACGGGGTGGTAAACCCACATCATCCCCAATGCGCAGATGTGTAAAGTTTTATTCGATTGAATCAGTTGCCCTACGGGCGTGGTCCTGATTTGTACACCATATGCTTCATGGGGTGGCTGCCCCATGTGTTATTGTCTATATGCGTAAAGCCTAATCGGCGGTAAAAATGCTCGGCACGGGGGTTGTCGTTGTCTACCAAGAGTCCTACAGCAGGCAGGCCCTGGGTGCGGGCTTTCTCGATGGAATCGTGAATCAAGGCAGTGGCTATGCCCTTGCGGCGGAAAGCCTCGGCTACACATAGGCTATCGATGTAGAGTTCGCCAGCTTGCGTCTCGTCGTCCATAGAGCTATGGTCCATTCCTAACTCACGTAGTGATGCTTCTACGAAAGCGCGACGCAGTTGGTGTAGCTTGCCACCATCGTAGGTAATGCATATACCAACCACCTGCGATGATATGACTGCTACCGACGTGTTGAGGTATGAGTATTGGCTGTCTGTACGCCTCACCAGTTCTGTCATCAACCTATGAAAGTCGGATAGCGTGTGGTCGGGCCCAGCAAACCACTGGCAACACTCATGGTTCATTGCTTCCATTATCAGTGTTGCTATTACTTCGGCCTCGTCGGCTCTGGCCGCGCGTACTATATAATCATTCATAATGAGCTAATTACGCTACAAATATACAACTATTCCGAGAAAAAACAAACAAATAAAGAAAATAATCCATTTAAAATTTGGAGGATGTTCATTAATTGCTTAACTTTGCTGTGCTAATTGGTATTATTATGAACAGAAGAGCAATACTGATAGCCATGCTGTCTTTGCTGACATATGGGGTATCGGCACAAAGTGAGGAAGAAGGAGGCAAGATGCTTCCGAAAGATTCCTTGCGGTTGGACGGGTACATCCCTAGCAAGGATTCACCTCTGATGGAACATGACTCGCTGCTATTGCTCAAACATATCCAGCCAACTGGCGTATATAATGCCGCAACCAAACTAGATATTAACACCAGTCTCTACGACAACCGACGTGGCGACTGGCAAGTGAATACGATACAGGGCGGTAAGCTGTTCACGCCGTGGCGTGGATCGGCAGTTGTTGTAAGTGGAGGTGCCAACTCTATGCCTGGGTTGCTCGACCGCGAATCGGGTGCGCTGACACTCTATCAGAATTTAGGTCGATGGGGTTTCTCAGCCTCTGCATTGGCCGACAAATACCGTTTTGTGGGAATGGGATTCCTGCAGACGCGCTATGGTGTAGGCGGTACGGTGGGTTATACGGTTAACAGTGTGCTATCTCTCCATGCCTTTGGCTATTACTATGGCAATTCTACTTTGATAAGTCCTACGGTGAATCCCTTTCTGGCCACCACCACCTTTGGCGGCTATGCTGACATAAGGCTACACAAGAACTTTGGCGTGGATGCAGGTGCCCAGCGCTACCTGAACCCAATGACAGGGAAATGGGTAACCGATCCGATTGTAAGACCCTACATTAAGCTAAATAATGGACAGAAATTTGGTTTTGACTTCGGCAACATGCTGAAAGGACTTATCTGGGGAAATCAAGACCAAATGATGCCACGTGGTCCTGTGCGCATGCCTCCCCCATCTCAACAAAGACGACGCTAACAATCAATGCTCCTGAAAATGCATCAGCGGTCGGCCCAGTCGCCGCGATCCAGATTGCGGTAACCGATGGCTTCGGCTATGTGGTGCGACTGTACGCGCTCTGTACCTTCAAGGTCGGCTATGGTGCGAGCCACCTTCAGTATACGGTTGTAAGCGCGAGCACTAAGGTGAAGCTTCTCCATAGCCATGCGGAGCATGCTAAGGCTGGTCTCATCGGGCTCAGCAAACTGGTGTATCATACGTTCGGTCATCTGCGCATTGCTGTAGATGCCCTTATAGTCCTTGTAGCGCTCCTCCTGACGCTTGCGGGCGGCTATCACGCGATTGCGTATCGCCTCGCTCGATTCGCCCGGCTGCATCTGCGAAAGCTGATTGAACGGCACCACAGGCACCTCGATATGCAGGTCCATGCGATCGAGCAGGGGGCCCGATATGCGGTTCATATACCTCTGAATCTGACCAGGTGTGCAAACGCAGTGATGGGTGGGATCGCCAAAGTATCCACAGGGACAGGGGTTCATAGATGCCACAAACATAAACGAGCAGGGATACTCGATGGTGTATTTGGCGCGACTGATGGTGATCTTACGGTCTTCGAGCGGTTGGCGAAGCACCTCGAGTGTGGTACGGCTGAACTCGGGCAACTCGTCGCAGAACAGCACGCCATTATGAGCCAACGACACTTCGCCGGGTTGTGCCTTCTGGGTGCCACCGGTCATGGCTACCTGCGAGATGGTGTGATGGGGGCTGCGGAACGGGCGCTGCGATATGAGCGATGTGCCACTGGGCAGTATGCCTGCCACAGAGTGTATCTGGGTGGTCTCCAGACTCTCGGCCAGCGACAACGGAGGCAGAATGCTTGGTAAACGCTTGGCCATCATAGACTTACCACTGCCTGGAGGGCCGATAAGGATGACATTGTGCGAGCCTGCAGCGGCTACCTCGAGGGCACGCTTCACACTCTCCTGCCCTCGCACATCGGCAAAGTCGAAATCGAACGAATACTGCTGCTTGTAAAACTCATTACGCGTGTCAACAACCGTTGGCTCGCAATCCAATGCACCATTAAGGAATCCGATGACCTCGGCCAGATTGTCCATACCCAGCACATCGAGATTGTTGACCACAGCGGCCTCGCGCACATTCTCGCGGGGCACTATCAGTCCCTTGTACTTCTCTTTTCGGGCGCGTATGGCTATGGGTAATGCACCGCTTACGGGCTTGAGTTTTCCATCAAGTCCAAGCTCGCCTATCATCATGTATCGGGGTAAGAGTTCTTCGCTCACCTTGCCGTAAGCTGCCAGAATGCCGATAGCCAGAGGCAAATCGTAGCTACTGCCCTCCTTGCGGATATCGGCAGGACTCATATTGATAGTAAGGTCGGCTGTTGGCGCCTTGTAGCCATTGTTCTCTATAGCGGCCCTGATGCGGTCATAACTCTCCTTAACTGCCGTATCAGCAAGACCAGACAGGTGAAACATGGTTCCACGGGCAAGGTTTACTTCGATGGTTATGGTGGTTGCTTCGAGTGCTGTAACTGCGGCACAATAGGTTTTTACAAGCATCGCAATTTTACTCTATTAGTTCTTCAATCTTTTTGTTTAAATCCTGGTAATTTAATGTTCGCGCAATGATCTTGCCCTGTGCATCAGTAATAATATTGTCGGGCAAGTAGGTAAGTGCTAACTTCTGCAGCACAGGTGTTTCCCACATCTTACCATCGCACACGTTGGTCCACTTTATCGAGTCGCGCTCTATTATCTTCTTACAGTCCTTAACGCTGCCATCGATACTGATGCTAAGCACCTTCAAGCTGCCAGTATGCTGGCGTTGCAGTCGGGCAAGCTGGTTCTGGATATTAATGCTCTCGTAGTTCCACGATGCCCAGAGGGTGATGACATTCACCTTAGCATTGAGGTCGGACGATGATACGCTCTCGCCATTAAGACCAGCAGCAAAGAACTGTGGCAGACGAGCACCCACCTTCAGGGCTTTCAGACCATCGAGCTTGCTCATAATCGCAGCCAACTTATGATTGTCGGGCGAGGCATCGAGGATGGTCTTGGCCAACTTCTGAATCTTTGCAAAGTCGGGCTCAGAGGTCTGTATAAAGTATTTATTAAGAAGGTAGACGCTTATAGGCGAAGCCGAATGTTCACTAATGAACTTTTCGGCCTCGCTAAGCATCTGCGGGGGCGTCATGCTGTTAGTTCGCAGGCGGAAGTCGGTCATCTCCTTGTTAGTATCCGTACCCTTAACCTCAGTCTCCTTAAGATGCGAGGCATCGCCCTTGATCTTAACGGTTACGCCTGGCTCGGCGAAGACAGGGATTTCAGAGTAGTTGGGGAATACAACCACAAGTGTGGTTGGTTCGGTGATGGCAGCCTTATAGATAAACTCTCCTCTGCTTACTGCTATCGTGTCGAGCTTGTGAGTACCATTCAAGCCATAGACGTACAGTTCTCCCTGGTTGAATCCACCAAAACTGCCCTCTATCTTGAAATTGTTCTCACCGTCGCCACAAGAGAGTAGCAAGAGCGAAACTAAACATGCTAAGATGCCCTTCGTTTTCATTTTTCGATTACTTCTGTATCTTTTTGAGTTCGATGTCGTTCTCGGCATACTTTGCAAACGAAGCATCCTTCTTGATGGCCTCGCGAAGAGCCTCAGCAGCATCATCGTTGTTGTTCATACGGGCACTCATCAGTGCACGTAGATACTCTGATGTGGCATCTGGATCCTTGATATACTTCAGTGTAACAGCAGCCGATACATAGTCGTGGTTAAGAATCTGAGCCAGAACAGCGCTGTTAGAGTAAACCTCAGCAAAGTTCTCCTCGGCCTGAGCGTAGTTGCCCTTGGCCAGATTCAGGTTACCCATAATCTCAGCCAGTCCGTTGGCATCGGTAGCACTTGCAATGTAACGCTCGGCTGTGGCTACATCGCCATCCTTAAGTGCCAGCAGACCCAGGTTGGCACTAGCCTCGGGCAGATTCTGAGCCTTGGCCAGATACTGCTTGGCTGCCTCGTAGTTGCCACGAGCATACTCGAGTGCTGCAATGTTGTTGTAAGCACGATAATCGTTGGGGTAAACCTTGGCGGCTGTGAGGTAAACCTCCTTAGCCTCATCAGGAGTAGACTTGAGTGTGGCACCATACAGGATCTCCTCGATGCTAAGCTTGGCAGGATCGGCCTGAAGCTGCTCAAGGATCTGATCGTCGCTACGGCCGATAGTCTCGTAATTGATAGTGAGACGAGCACGGCGGAGCTCAGGCAGAATGCCATCGGCCAACTCGCGGAAGGCAGAAGAGATGTTCTTGATCTGCTGCTCGCGCTCCTGTGGATCCTTATACATAGAGAGAACACGCAGAATTACATCCTTATCCTGGATGTTGCTAGCCTTAACCAACTGCTGGAAACCCTCCCAGTCCTGAGCGGTGTACTTAGCGTCAACGGGGGCATCGATCTTATTCTTCTTAAGCTCCTGGTTTACATACTTCTCTGATACCTTCTGACGCTCGCCAGCCAACTTGTCGTTGATGCTGAAACCACCATCGGGCGATGCGTATGCAGAAACCTCGATATTGTCAAGGTTGAGCTTCTCGCGATCGTTGTTGATCTGCTTGAGCATACGTACAAACTCCTGTACAGAGTTGTTCTTGAGCTCGCTCTTGCGCAGTGTGGCCTGCTGGATGAGGAACTTGATGTTGGCATCGAGCTTCTTCTTTGTGATGCGCTGATATGCATCGGGAGCTACAGCAGCCTGAGTTGAAAGAACGGTCTGCTTGTAAAGCTCGGAAGTGGCTACAATACCATCGGCCACCTTAACGGCAGGAACTTCCATCTTCTTCTTACCGATACGGGCATCGAAGGTGAGGAACATCTCGGCCTTATTGTCGCCAACGTAAGCGAAACTGGTCTTCATTGTGTAGTTGCCACCCATGCGATAGTTGATGGTCTGATCATTGCCACGAACACTCTCGCCCTGGAATGTAGCTGCAGTACCCTTCTCGACAGCACCATTAGAATAACGAAGCTCTGGAACTACGGTTACCACAGCCTTCTTCTTCATATACTTCTCGGGGAAGTGACCGTTGATAGTTGCAGGTACAACACCCTTCTGAGTTTCGAGTGGGTTTGGGGTTACTGTAAAATTGTCGGCAGATAATTCGCCTAGTTTTGAACACGATGTAAAAGTCATCAGCGTAGCTGCTGATAGGATTAAAATTGCTTCTTTCTTCATAATAAAATAAAATGTGATTTGTGCCGCGAGCGGGACTCGAACCCGCACGACCGTTTCACGGGTCAAGGGATTTTAAGTCCCTCGTGTCTACCATTTCACCATCGCGGCTGCCTTTTTTGCGGTGCAAAGGTAAGTTTATTTATTGGAATAGCCAAACTTTTTATCTTTTTTTAATTCCAAACCCTAAGAATACCTCCATCCAAGGCCGCTTTGTACCTATATAATTCTATTCCGGGGCTGCCATTGCCCACTACACCGTTGTTTACATCGTATGAGCGTTTGCACTTATCGCAGTACAATTGGGTACCATTATTCTGCCATACCAATGGGTATCGGCGGCCACCCAACTCCTTAAGACAGTTTGAGCACTGACCCTCGTAAGCCACCAGCACATTATCGTAACTGCTCACTCCCACAATTATGCAATTGTTGGCTCCAAGTGCATAGTTAAGCCGCGACTCGCGATCGGTGGTAAGTCGGATGTCCTCGGTAGCATTGTCGTAATTGCGAGTAGTAATAAGGTGGCGCACGCCCTGTTCCACACGTGTTTCTATCTTAACATACTGCCCAAGATTGCCCAATGTGGCCGTAAGCTGACAAGGCAACGGATGCAGGAATGTATCAAACACAAAGTAGCACTCGTACTCGCGATAGATATTCTCTTCGCCAGTACAAGCCATAAGTAGGGTGCACAGAGCTAGTGTGAGAAAACGTTTCATCCCAGCAGCTTCTTTTCTGCCTCAGCCATACGCTCAAAGTTGAAGCCCTTAAGCGTTTGCTCCATCAGTGCCTGAATCTTGTCATTGCACAGATTGCCGATACTACCCTCGTGAGTGTGATGGATATCGTGGTTGGCCTTGAATGTACCAGCCTCAATATCAAGTCCCACCTTCTTATAAGCATCGCGGAACGGCATGCCGTTGGCAGCCAAACGATTTACTTCCTCGACCGAGAACATAGGATCGTACATCGGGTTATCGAGTATATGCTCGTTTACCTCTATCTTATTAATAATGTAGGCGGCCATCTGCAGACAGTCCTTCAGTTCGTCGAAGGCTGGAAGGAACACTTCCTTGATAATCTGGAGATCGCGGAAGTAACCCACGGGCAGATTGTTCATCATCAGTATAATCTGCTGGGGCAGCGACTGCAATTTATTAGATTTTGCACGAATCAACTCGAATACATCGGGGTTCTTCTTGTGAGGCATGATGCTAGAACCCGTGGTGCACTCCTTTGGGAGCTTGACAAACGAGAAGTTCTGCGAGTTGAACATACATGCATCGAAGGCCATCTTAGCGATGGTGCCAGCGATAGTAGCGATGGCAAAACCTACGTTGCGCTCCATCTTGCCTCGACCCATCTGGGCGTAAACCACATTATAGTCCATTGAGTCGAAACCAAGAAGTTCTGTGGTCATAGTACGATTCAATGGGAACGAACTACCATAGCCAGCTGCACTACCCAGCGGGTTGCGGTTGGTCATCTTATATGCAGCCTGCAAGAACAGCATATCATCAGCCAGACTCTCGGCATAAGCACCAAACCACAAGCCGAAACTAGATGGCATAGCTATCTGCAGATGAGTGTAACCCGGCATGAGCACATCCTTGTACTGATTGCTCTTCTGTATAAGCTCATCGAAAAGAATCTTTACTTCGTCGGCTATCTCCATCAACTGGTGACGTGTAAACAGCTTAAGGTCGACAAGTACCTGGTCATTGCGCGAGCGGCCTGAGTGAATCTTCTTACCCATATCGCCCAACTTGCGAGTGAGCAGCATCTCAACCTGAGAGTGTACATCCTCTACATCGTCTTCGATAACAAACTCGCCACGCTCAGCCAGATGATAGATGTTCTTCAGCTCGGCCAGCAGTTGCGTAAGCTCATCTTTCTCGAGCAGACCAATGCTTTCGAGCATTGTGATGTGGGCCATAGAGCCCAGCACATCGTACTTGGCCAGATAGAGATCCATCTCGCGGTCACGACCAACGGTGAAACGCTCTATCTCCTTGTTGATTTCAAAATTCTTTTCCCAGAGTTTCATCTCTTATCTCTCAAATCTTAATTCTATATTCCTAACTACACGTAGTGTACCATTGCAAGGGCATCTGCTATCTTCTCTACTCCCTCCTGCAGTGGTTTCTCAACCATAGACTTGATGAATGGATTAAGCTCGGCCTTTACCGTAACCTTCATCTTTGATGAATTCTCGTCTACTGGCAGTATCTGAACCCATACATTGAAGGGAACCGGACTCTGAACGGTCTCAAACTTTACACACTTAGGTTCTTCGCGATCGCAGATACGCAGTTTCAGTTCACCAACAGGAGCAACGTTAATGCAAACGGTGTCCTGATCGAAACTAAAGCCCTGAACCTTATCTTCGGGCACACGGTCGCGAACCTTCTCAAGATTGGTAAGGTCGCTGATATTGTTGTAAACAGCCTGCTGCGGGTATGGAACCTGCTTTACGCTGCTCTCAAACTTACTTTCTCCTCCGAATAATCCCATGAGTTACATTAAACATTAAAAGATTAAACATTAAAGGTTCTGCCTCCAGGTATCAGGACTCTTACGCCACTCGGCAAGAACAGCCTTGTCTTCTTCCTTGATATATCCTGTCTTGGCAGCCTCTTCAATCACAGCCTCGTAATTGCTCAGAGTGATAAGCTTAACGCCTGCATCAGCAAAAGCTTTCTCGGCCACGGGGAAACCATAGGTAAACGATGCTACCATACCGATAACCTCTACACCATAGTCACGAAGTGCCTGGACAGCCTTAAGACTGCTACCACCTGTAGAAATCAAATCCTCTACTACAACCACCTTGGCACCTTTCTTAATCTCACCTTCAACCTGATTGCCCATACCATGATCTTTTGGCTTGGGACGAACGTAGCTGTAAGGCAGGCCCAATTCCTCGGCAACCAATGCACCCTGAGCAATAGCACCAGTAGCAACACCAGCTACAGCCTCAGCCTCAGGGAAGTTTTCCTGAATGGCGTGACAGAGTTCCAACTTTACGAACGAGCGCAGACGTGGGAATGAAAGGGTCTTACGATTGTCTGTGTAAATAGGTGATTTCCAACCCGAAGCCCATGTAAATGGCTCGTTGGGCTGCAACTTGATGGCCTGAATTTCCATCAGTTTCTGAGCAAATTGATTCTTGATTTCCATAACGTTATTCTGTAATTTGGGTGCAAAGATACGAATAAGTGAGGGAAATGCAAAATAAAACTAGAATTATTTTCCTATCTTTTTGTAAGACCAAGCGACAGAACACTTATCTTTATGTCATCTGATTGGACCAATTTGCTTGAACATGCAACGATAGTGGCGCCAGTTGTTACCACATCATCAACCACCAACAAATGCTTTAAGCGGGCTGGTATGTGTTTGTTGGCGGTAAATACATGCTCTACATTATCATTACGCTCCCATCGGCTTTTCCTTGTCTGACTGCCCTGAAACACAGTTCGCTTTACTAGATCATTATAGATAGGCAGACCTGTTATCTCACTGATGCCCTTAGCTATCTCCTCACTCTGGTTATAACCTCGAGCCTTAAATCGATCTTTAGTAAGGGGAACAGGTACTATTCCATCGATTCCATCGAAGAAATCATCGCACATAAACTCCTTAGCTACTATGCGGCCCATGATATAGCCAATCTCTGGATGCCCCTTATACTTAAGTTGATATATGATATTTGCTGTTTCGGAATGGCCCTCGTAGTAGAATAGTGCTGAAGCACGTTCTATTGGCAGTCGCCCCCAGAAGAGTTTTGCCATAACGTTGTCGTACGCATCCTTAGCCAACCCCGTCCTAGGAAGATGAAAATTGCACCTGTTGCATATCACCTCTTCAGTAGCCGACAAACGTCGGCCGCACATCACACAGATTCGTGGTGATATCAAATCGAGTACACGATGCCAGAAGCTAACAATCTTCATCTAACTCGGCCATTTCATCGTCAACATCCATACATTGACGAATAATACCAAAATCAAAACCTCTGCCCAATGCAAAACGCACCAGTTTCTGATTAAGTTCGTAATCGCTCTTGGCTTTTATAGTTTTTCGCTTCTGCTTAAGCAAGGGGATGAGCACATCTATATACTCTTTATCATCGATTTCATCGAGCACACGGTGCTGTATGTCATCATCTATGCGCTTCATCCACAGTGCCTGCATGACTTTTCGCCTACCCCACTTGTTATAGCGAATCTTATCCTTAACAAAGGCACGGGTATATCGCTCGTTATCGATATAACGTTCCTTAACAAGTCGAGCTACGACACGGTCCTGAGCATCAGGTTCAACGCCCCAACGCTTCATCTTGTCGCGCATCTCTTGCTCGCAGTGTTCTGCCTGAGCACACATGGCGGCTAGTTGCAGGTATGCTTCTTGTTCTGTCTTTTCCTTAGTCATTTCTTGCAGGCTTTTATAAATCTAGTTTTGCCGTATTGATCGTCTATCTTTGATACTTCCACAAATCCCAATTCTGTTAGCTTATCCACGATAGAATCGGCATAAATAGGATTAATCTCAAAGTATAATCGTCCACCCTGTCTCAATGAAGATTGAGCATAATGCATGATATGGCGATAAAACAACAACGGGTCATCATCGGGAACAAACAGGGCTGTATCGGGCTCGTATCTAAGTACGTTTTCTTCCATTTCATCGGCTTCCTTGCGACAGATGTATGGCGGATTGCTAACAATCACATTCCACCGCTCTACATCAGGTTCTATAGCTAGTGCATCGCGATGTTCAAACACGACGTTAGCATCTAGTTTATCTGCATTACCTTTGGCTATCGCTAAGGCATCATCCGAAATATCCCAGGCAGTAACTTTAGAATCAGCGATATCCAAAGCCAAAGTGATTGCTATGCATCCGCTACCCGTACCAATGTCAAGTATATCGCCGCCACCATCTTGCACGATTAATTGGCACAATTCTGCAGTTTCGGGCCTTGGAATAAGTACACCCGGAGCTACATGAAACTGTCGGCCACAGAAGTCGGCCATGCCCAAAACATACTGCACAGGCTCTGCTTTTTCGAGTCTTTGCATTATTTTTTCAAGTTCTGCTTGGTCGTTTGGTGATAATTGTGTAACTTTGCCACAATAAATATCGGCTGTTGAAAGTCCAAAGCGGACATCAAGCACCCAACGGACGATGGCTTTTGCCTCGCCAGTATCATATATGTTGCTGAGTCGTTGGTAGAGTTGTTCGTAATTCACACTGCAAAATTACAAAAAAGTAGATAGGTAGAAAAGTAAAAAGAAGAAAAAATGATGATAGACGACGAAAAATTCATGCGTCGCTGCATCCAATTGGCAAAAAACGGACAGCAGAACGCAAAACCCAACCCGATGGTTGGAGCCGTAATAGTGCACAATGGACGTATTATCGGTGAGGGATATCACGTACGTTGTGGTCAAGGTCACGCAGAGGTTAATGCCTTTGCATCGGTAAAAGCAGAGGACGAGGCACTGCTGCCAGAATCAACTATTTACGTGAGTCTTGAACCATGTTCGCACTATGGTAAGACTCCTCCTTGCGCCGATCTTATTATTAAGAAAGGTGTACGCCGTGTGGTTGTTGGCTGCATCGATGAATTTGCACAAGTTCAAGGTCGAGGGATAAAGAAGATACACGAGGCAGGTATCGAGGTTGAAGTTGGTGTACTTGAGGAAGAATGCAAAGCCCTAAATCGCCGTTTCTTCACATTCCATCGCGAAAAGCGCCCGTATATCATATTAAAATGGGCTCAGACTGCCAACGATTTTATCGATGACCATCACAAGCCTTTGAAAATCTCTACTGATTTCACAAAGATGCTCTCACACAAACTTCGCGCTGAGGAAGATGCTATCCTAGTTGGCCGAATCACCGACGAGCGCGAGCATCCACAACTTAACGTACGCGAATGGTACGGCCCAGATCCCAAACGCTTGGTTATAGATCGTACCCACCCTCTAAACATTGATAGTCTGTATGCTCAAAACATACAATCAATAATAGTAGAAGGTGGTGCAGAAACATTGCGTACGTTCCTGATCCAAGGTTTATGGGACGAGATACGTGTAGAAACAAACACAGCATTGACAGTTACAGATGGAACACGAGCACCAATTATTCCTGCAAACGCGGTAGTTGTAAGTTCGAAAACATTCGGTAGTAACAGTATTGTAGTTTTCAGACGTTAAGGAATAACACTAAAATATATACCCCTCGGCACAGCTGTGTCGGGGGGTATATTATATATAAGGTGTAAATATTACTTTACGAGAGCCTTACGAGCTGCCTCAATCTTATCCTTGGCAGCCTCCAGCTGTGTCTTCAGCTCAGCAACTGTTGTAGCGTTGAGAACATCCAGAGGAGCGAGAGCGTCAGCTACTGGTTTGATGTCTGGATCGTACTGTGCAAGGCGGTTCAGAGCATCGAGAATCAGAATTACACGGAAGGTGCTGTTAGCAGCAGCCTCATCGTTAAAGGCAGCAAGGAACTTGTCTGCGTTATGATTGATGAGGTAGAGCTGTTCAACGAGTGAAGCAGCAGCAGACTGCCAGAAGTAGTTGATACGTCCGTTCTCATTCATTGCATTGTAGAGAGCCTCAGTTGCCTCAGCCACAGGAGCACCCTCCTCGAAAGTCTTGAATGAAGGATCATTGATATCAGCAACCAGCTTGGTAATAGCCTTATCGAAGTCCTCGACAGGCATTTCGTAAAGCTTTGCTGTAGACTTGTCTACTTGGAGAGCTGCCAGTGCACGATACTTTTCGGCCAATGTGGTAGCGTTGTCGGCAACAGATGGGTTCAGGAGGTAATCAGGCTTAACCTTCAACTCATCAGCTGTCAACTTAATGCTGCCATCCTGTGCCAGAATAGGAAGCTGCTTAAGTTTTCCAATCTCAGAGGCAAGACTGTCAACGTGCATCTTGATACTAGCCTCAATCTGCTCCTGCTCGAAACTCTTGGTAGAGTCGGCATCCTCAACATTCTGGGCACTCTTGTTTCCTCCGCATGCTGCGAAAGCAATTGCTGCAAATGCTACAGCGAAAATTGATAATTTCTTCATTTCTTAAAATTTTAGTTATTAATTAATACTATTATTATTGTTCACTTTTTCTAATCAACTTGCCTGGCCAGTCAGCAAACAGGAACAGGGCTACAAAGATGCACATCAACAACATCACACACATATTAAACCAGAGGGTCTTAACGTGCCATGGGCCAACGATCTTCTCGCTACTGTAGAAGGGTGCACTGCCGATGTGACTCTGTGGGGTAAGGAAAATGATACTGGTGCGGGGCACGATGACATTATCAACAATGTCGAGCATTCGAGCATTGTCGGCCCCCACAACAAATTCTTCCAAACGTATGTTATAGTTGTTACGCTTCAGATCAAGCATAGCATCTTTACCCAGCTCGCGAATTATACTTGCCATCTTAGCATCGGCAGCCAGCGTGGCTTGGTTACTCTTCTTCGAGAGTATCTCTTCGCTCTTACCTAAGTAGTCCTTCAGAGAATTATATGAGAAGTCACCACTATAGGCATCCATTCCACATACTTGTGTCAGGTGAGGAAGGTTGGTCTTAATAATCTCAAGATGACTAGGATTAACCTCCTTACCACGTGTGGCCTCATCATTCATTGTCTCCAGTTGTGACTGTAGCTCATATAGATAACCCATGTTATAGAACTGAGTTTCGTATTTCTCCTTATGAGTATCGAAGAAAGGCTTCTCGTAGCTGTTGTCTGTATAAGATGTAACAGCAAGTGCCTCGTATGCCCAGCGTGATGGTATGATGTTGCCAATAATAGGCACATTGCCTGTGGTGCTTTTTGGTGTCAAGTCAGAGAAGCTAACCACAAGACCGCAAAGCAATATCTGCGGGATGAGCAACAGCGGGATGCTGATGTAGATGGCAACTACCGAACTGAGACATTGCGAGAGAAGCAATCCTACAAGGTTAGAGAGTAGCGATGTTACAAAAAGAACAATCCACCAAGTCCAGAACAGACCTTGCAGGCCCATAATATAGTTACCTATTGTGATGAACAAGAGTGTCTGCAACAGCGACACACCTGCCATATATACTATCTTAGACCATATATAACTGCTATGTGAGAGGCTGAGGAATTTCTCGCGCTTAAGCAGCGAACGGTCCTTGATAATCTCCTCGGCACTACCACTCATTCCAATGAATGTAGCTACGATTACCGACATGAAGAAATAGCTGACAAGGTTCTTGTTGTCCATTACGCTATAACCCTCAGGAGGAGCAAAACGAGTAAGCATGCCGCAGACGACAGCAAGCAGAGGTGCCTCGAGCAGAGTTATACAGAGGTACTGCAGATTGGTAATCTTTGTAGTGAAATTGCGACGCAGGAAGATAAGGAACTGCTTGAAGGCATTAGGTTTCTTCTGATCAGAAGGTGGCACTGCACTTACATTCACCTTATCCTGCTGTTTCCTTTTCTTAAGATAAAGCTCATGCCACTCCTGAGGTGTCATCTTTCGTTCGTCGGATATTTCTCCACCACTGTTAAGTGCTTTCTCGTCGATAATATTTAATACTATCTCAGGGTTAACATTTCCACACGTCGGGCAGGTACTGGTGGCTGCATCTACGTAGTTTGCAGCTGTCTTGAAATAAGTAATCGCATCGATAGGATTACCATCGAAGACAGGATAACCACCTTTATCCAAGAGCCACAAACGGTCGAAGAGCTTATATACATCACTCGAAGGCTGGTGGATATTCACCACAATGAGTTTTCCTTTATAGGTCTGCTCCTTAAGTAGGTTGATAACCTTCTCAGTGTCTGTAGACGAAAGGCCGGAAGTAGGCTCATCAAGGAAAAGTACAGACGGTTCGCGGATTAGCTCCAGAGCGATGTTCAAACGCTTGCGCTGGCCGCCAGAGATATATTTATTGATAGCAGAACCTACCTTAAGGTCTTTGGCAGCATCAAGACCAAGATCCTTAAGAGTCTTCATCACACGACTATCAATCTCGGCATCACTCATACCCTCAAAACACAACTTGGCAGTGAACCAAAGGTTCTGATACACAGTAAGTTCTTCTATCAGCAGATCGTCCTGGGGTACAAATCCTATCAAATCTTTAACTCTTGGTTCAGAGATACTATGACCGTTGATAGTGATGCTACCCTCCTGAGGAACTAACGTTCCATTGAGAAGTGAGAGCAATGTAGATTTTCCTGTGCCCGAACCACCCATGATGGCTAACAGTTCGCCATGATGCAAATTGAAACTCAGGTTGTGTATACCATTATCGCTATTGGGGAAGCGGAAATTAATATCACGACCACAGAACTCTATACGATGTATGTTTTCAAGAGCCTTGCCATCGCGAGCTGCATATTTGTCGACTATCGTAGAGAAATAGATGGGGTTGCCCTTCTTTCCTTTGATTACACTGCTATGTAACCATACCATGAAAGCACCGGGAAGCACAGGCACATCATTGAGCAGCACCGTATCGGTTCCCTTATAGGTAAAAATAAGCAATCCCAAAGATGGACAGGCGAGAGTCTTAAGTTCGCCATCCGTCCCTTCCAACTTATGCACCATCACACGGCGATTCTCCTTATTCTCAACGAAATCGGAGAAATCCTGATAGAGTTCATCAGAGATGTTGAATATCTTAGCCATGGTCTTGAACATGCCTATGGCTTGGAGCAGCACTCCGTCGTCAGAGCAGAACTCCATCAAACGCAGCAAAAGAAGAGACTTCTCCTTGTTGGATATCTTTCCAAGAAGATTAGAGCAAATGGCTGTCACCGTTTCATTTGTATCCAGGTTATCGCTCACTTCATACACTCCACGCAAATCTGAGTACAAATTGAGATAGTGTTCTATGTTTCTGATACCAAAATGTCTACGCAAATAATTAGCGAGGATGGTCTTAGCCCATACTTCGTCTACTTTTTCTTCTTTGCCAAATAAAGCAAACAAGCTCAGGAAACTAGATATAATGATATCAGTCATCTTCTCTGGGGTATAGCAATTCTATAGTTATAACTTAAATTGGTTGCAAATATAGAAAAAAAATAAGACTGGGGACTTGTTCTATTAGTTAAAAAGAATTAAAGCCCCCTATTTGTGTAACAAATAACGCTAACTTATTTTATTTTCTGCCAAAATCGGCAGGAACTTCTCCCCACTGCTTTGTTTCCCACTTAATTATGGGATTACGATATTGGTGGGTTTTCAACCAGTTCTCGGCTCTGGCTATAATCTGGAACAACTGTTCTGTCTTTGGGTTACGCTCAAGCGCAGTTTTACACTTGCCTTTAGAAACCCAAAGGATGGCGTTGTACGAATCTGAATAGATAGTCTTGTTATGCAATCCCTTCTGCCAGCATAGTGCCAAGGCATGCACAATTGCCAAAAATTCGCCGATATTATTGGTTCCATGTACAGGCCCGAAGTGGAAGACCTGATATCCCGTCTGCAAATCGATGGCCTGATACTCCATCGGGCCAGGATTGCCCGAACAGGCAGCATCCACAGCCCAAGCGTCAGCCCGTACCTCCATTGGCAATGGAAGTACGGTATCATGACGATTTGTTGGGGGATTGACGAGTTTTGTCATTATTACATACGCTCGGGTACCTCGATACCCAGCAAACTCATACCATTCTTAATAATCTTGGCTACGTTCTTAGCCAGCATCAGGCGCACAGCCTTCTTCTGCTCATCGGGCTCGTTAAGGATGCTGTAATCGTGATAGAACTGATTGAACACCTTGGTGAGCTCATAACAGTAGTTGGCGATACCGCTAGGAGAATAGTCCTTACCTGCCTGCTCAACAGCTGCGCCAAACTCGTTCATCTTCTGAACCAGTTCAACCTCCTTCTCAGCCAGTTCTACCTGGGCATTTGCAGGCTTCAAGCCCTCAGCCTCAGCCTTGCGCAGGATTGAGCGGATACGAGCATAAGTATACTGGATGAACGGACCTGTATTACCGTTGAAATCGATACTTTCTTCTGGATTGAACAGCATATTCTTGCGAGCATCTACCTTAAGGATGAAATATTTCAGGGCACCCATACCTACCACACGGGCAATCTCACGGCGCTCCTCCTCGGTCATGTCATCAAATTTGCCCAATTCCATCGAAGTTTTGTAGGCATCTTCAACCATTAGAGCCATCAGATCGTCGGCATCAACCACAGTTCCCTCACGGCTCTTCATCTTACCGTTTGGCAACTCTACCATTCCGTAAGAGAAGTGTGTAAGTTCCTTACCCCACTTGAATCCAAGACGGTCAAGCAGAATAGAGAGTACCTGGAAATGATAGTTCTGCTCGTTACCTACCACATATATCATCTTGTCGATGGGGTAATCCTTGAAACGCATCTCGGCTGTACCGATGTCCTGAGTCATATAAACACTGGTTCCATCGCTACGCAGCAGCAACTTCTGGTCGAGGCCTTCGTTTGTAAGGTCGGCCCATACAGAGTTGTCCTCATGGCGCTCGAAGAGACCTTTTGCAAGTCCCTCTTCTACCTTGGCTTTACCCTTAAGATATGTCTGGCTCTCATAGTAGATCTTATCAAACGATACGCCCATCTTCTTATATGTCTCATCGAATCCGGCGTATACCCAGTTGTTCATCTTTTCCCACAGGGCGCGAACCTCAGGATCATTCTGCTCCCACTTAACCAACATCTCGTGAGCTTCCTTAATCAATGGTGCCTCCTGCTTGGCCTTCTCTTCGTCCATGCCCTGAGCAACCAACTCCTTAATCTCCTCACGATAGTGCTTATCGAAGGCTACGTAGTAGTCGCCAATCAGGTGATCACCCTTCTTGCCGCTGGTTTCAGGTGTCTCACCGTTGCCATACTTAAGCCATGCAAGCATTGACTTACAGATGTGGATACCACGGTCGTTTACGATGTTGGTCTTCACTACCTTGTTGCCATTGGCCTCCATGATCTGTGCCAAGCTCCAACCCAACAGGTTGTTGCGTACATGGCCCAGATGCAGCGGTTTGTTGGTATTTGGTGAAGAATATTCTATCATCACGAGCGGGCTCTCATCGGTGGCCTGCTTCATGCCGAAACGCTCATCCTTATCGATGGCATCGAGCAACTGCAGCCAGGCACCATCGCCTACGCTCAGGTTCAAAAATCCTTTTACTACATTAAATTTCTCTACAGCGGCACAGTTGGCAGTCAAGTACTCGCCAATTTCCTGTGCAGTCTGCTCAGGACTCTTTTTGGCAGCTTTCACAAAAGGAAAAACCACCAGAGTCAAGTTACCCTCAAACTCACTTCTTGTCTTCTGCAACTGCAGCATCTTCTCTGTGGCATCCACGCCATAAAGGGCCTTCACTGCCTCACCTGCAGCCTTGCTGATTAATGCTTCAATATTCATATCTTAAGAATTTTGGGTGCAAAGGTACGAAAAAAATAAGAATTATAAATTCTTTTTTACGAAAAATTCACTTCTTTCCTTTGTTGATGATATATATTCCTGCTGTAGTCATTGTTGCAGCTAGTGCATACTTCCACTGGAACTCCTCGCTTAGACATAAACAAGAAGTAACGGCTCCCACCACAGGAATAAGCGAATTCCAGATGGCAATCTTGCCAACGGGATTGCACGTAAGCAGCTTGTTGTAGAGTGTGAAACCTATGGTAGATATACCTATCAGCATCAGCAAATAGAATAGTCCAAGTATAGTTATATTAGGAAGCATACCACCCATCAACAGACCAGGAATCATCAGCAATACACCACCAATACCAAGACTATAACCAGTACCTACAAATACATCTATTCGTTTGTTCACACCTCTCGTCATCAGTCCGGCAAAGGCTCCGCACATGGCATTGAGAATGATCATACCATCGCCTAAAAAGGTAAAAGCCCCACTCTCCTCTCCTCCGATATTAAGCAATAAGATACCACAAAAGCCAATAGTACAACCTATGATTTTTCGTAATGTAAGTTTATCGCTCTTAAAGAATATACATGCTAGGAGTACCAATGTAAACACACTAAGTGAATTAAGAATGGCAGCACGACTTCCCTTACTGTGCGACAATCCGATATAGAAGGCAGCATAATGCAGGGTTGTATTGAGCAAAGTAAATACAAGTAGAAACAAACTACTGGTAAGCATATAATTTCTAGCCTCATCTTTCAATTGGAATGAACGATGAGTGAAACATGCTATAGAGAGAATTATTACACCAGAAATAAAGAAACGAATACCAGCAAACAGCATTTTGCTTCCCGTCATATCCGTAGTAATCTCAAACTCAGCAAAACCAAGTTTGATAAACGGATATGCCCATCCCCACAGAAAGGCAGCAGTAAACGCCATGAGTGCAGCCCATAGCGGACGTTGAAAAATACTTTGTTGTGATATTCCTTTATCCATGCAGAAATAATGTTTCAGCCTGCAAAGTTACTATATTTTCTGCAATTAGGTTTGCATTTTCCGAAAAACGTTGTATCTTTGCAAGCAGATAATAATAAAAAGAACAAAAACTATGAAGATTGGAGACAAAGCGCCTGAGATTCTGGGCAAGGACGAACAGGGACGTGACATACGTCTGAGTGACTATCGCGGCCGTAAACTTGTGTTGTATTTCTACCCAAAGGACAACACTAGCGGCTGTACTGCAGAGGCCTGCAGTCTGCGCGACGGCTATGATCAGTTGCAGGCCGAAGGCTACGAAGTAGTTGGTGTGAGCAAGGATTCGGCCGCATCACACGTAAAGTTCAAGGAGAAACACCAACTGCCATTCCCACTGATTGCCGATGTGAATCGCGAACTGATGGAAGCTATGGGGGCTTGGGGAGAGAAAACTATGTATGGAAAAAAGACAATGGGCACCATCCGCACCACATTCATTATAAACGAGGAAGGAATAATAGAACAAATCCTGACCGGCAAGCAGGTAAATACCAAGCAACATGCCGAACAGATACTTAAGAAATAAATTAATCGGATTATGAAAAAGCTATTCTTGATGGCCTTGCTGACGGGCTGGATGATAACAGTCAGCGCACAAACCAACGTGCCCGAGGCGCCACAACTGGAGTTTGCACTTCAACTTAAGGTTACTCTTGGTGAGGCTTTCGGCATCGACAACACTCAGCATGGCCGACGCACCGTGATTCCCATCACAGGCGGAACCTTTGAGGGACCAAAGATTAAGGGAACCATTGTGAATGGTGGTGCCGACTATCAACTTAATGCAGAAGGACGCACTGAGCTCGAAGCCATCTACTGCATCAAGACCGATGACGGGATTTATATCCACGTTCGCAACCGTGGAATCATCGCAAACGGCAAGGATGCTGACGGAAAGCCAAGTTTCTACTTCCGTGCAGCACCGCAGTTTGAGGCTCCTGCCGATAGCAAATACGGCTGGCTTAACAACTCGCTATTTGTTTGTGCACCTACGTTTTCGCCCGACTTTAAGGGTATAGTGCTTAACGTTTGGCGCGTTAAGTAAGCGTTAACCCAAGAAGAATAGACTAACACCCACCACGGAGATAACAGCACCAGCTACGGCTCGCCAAGTTATCTTCTGGTGGAACAGCCAATACGAAGGCAACAGAATTATAATTGGTGTCATCGCCATCAGTGTGCTGGCGATACCTGCTGCTGTGTATTGTACAGCCATCAACGAGAAACCTACACCAACAAACGGGCCAAACACTGTAGTAGCTGTAGCGACTGCAAGTCCTTTCTTATCATGAATAGCCTCACGCAAAGGATCTAAGCCCTTACGGAAATATAGCAATAGTGTAAATCCGATGATTCCAGCCACACAACGATAGAAGTTGGCGCTGAATGGAATGAGCCAATCCGGCATATTTGCGGTCGCCTCATAGTGATCCATTCCAATCTTACTAAGTACCAATCCTATACCTTGACACATTGCAGCTCCGATAGCAAACAGCACACCATTGAGCGGTAATTTTAGCCCAACCTTGTGATGCTCTCCCCGACCAAGCACTGAGATGCCTATACCAGCAAGGGTGATAAACATTGCAAGGATACTCATGCCCGTCATCTGCTGACCAAGAGTTATCCAAGCCATCAGTGCAGCTGCTAGTGGTGCCAGCGTCATAAACAACTGTCCATAGCGCGAACCAATTATAATATAACACTGAAACAGGCAGAAATCTCCTATCACATATCCGACAACGCCTGACAGCAACATCCATCCTGCCGCCTCGGCCGAAGCGCCTGGAGGCAGAAGATTGCCCGTAACAACCATAAACAGCACTAGCGAGAATACCAGTGCAAGGCCCATTCTTAGTACATTTAGCGTAAGATTACCCAGACGTTTGCTACCGAATTCACTCAGCAGCGCGGTAGCAGTCCATGAGAAAGCTACACCAATCGAAATCAATTCTCCTATGTAAGTCATTGCTTAGTATTGACACTTTTTTCAAATCGGCTGCAAAATTATACAAAATTCAGCTAAATCCGTCATTATCCATCAAAGAAATCTCTTTTATTCATGTTATTTAAGAAATGACCTTATCTACACTCCCAGCTTCTAATAGCTGCTGACGGGCTTCATCGTATGTAATTCCTAATGATTCTTGAATCATTCGCGCGCCTCGATCAATAAGTTTCTCGTTGGTAAGCTGCATCTTTACCATCCGATTGCCCTTTACACGGCCCATTCTTATCATCAGCGCTGTGCTTATCATGTTCAGCACCATCTTTTGTGCTGTACCACTCTTCATACGACTAGAACCTGTAACAAACTCAGGGCCTACAATAGTTTCTATCGGATACTCGGCTTCTGAGGCTAGCGGCGTGTGGGGATTGCTAGTAATACAGCCAGTAAGCAGTCCATTTGCTCTAGCGTATTTTACTGCTCCTATCACATAAGGAGTTGTACCTGAAGCAGCTATGCCGATAACACTATCCAGAGGCGATAGACGATAAGCCTCCAGGTCTAGCCTACCTTGTTCCTCATCATCCTCTGCATGCTCTACGGCTTGGCGTAGAGCCTCTTCGCCACCAGCAATTATACCTATCACCCAGTCGGGCGACACGCCAAACGTTGGCGGCAGTTCACTGGCATCCAGCACCCCTAGTCGACCACTGGTTCCTGCGCCAACATAGAAAAGTCGCCCGCCTTGTTTCATTCTTGATTCAATGGCACGAACCAATGGTTCTATCTGAGGAATGGCACACTCAACAGCCCCAGCCACAAGCATATCCTCGCGGTTGATGCTCCTCAACACTTCGCCTACATCCATCTTTTCCAGATGGTTGTAATGCGAAGGCTTCTCTGTTATCTTATCATCTATTTTCAATCCTCTTCCTTTGGCAGTTCGTTCTTAGTCCACTTACCCTTTAGATTGGTAAGTCCCTGTATGCCATCAGGGTTGTAGATATAAAACCTTGCGTCGCTCTCTTGCATCCATAGATTGCCCATAGAGTCGTAGAATATACGGCCCACATAAGACACCTTTTTTGTATTAGGGTCAGTATATCCATACTTGTCTGTATAGTGGATGCCTGTATCAAGTTCCTTCGATATTTTTGGTGTACCAGCCATATCCTTATTGTCCCACTCGTATATATGTTTCTCATAGTGGTCAGTTAGTGCAAATACTCGTCTCCCGTTGCTTACAACCTTTGTGAACTTCTTATTCTCGCCTGGCAGACAGTATACCTCTTGGAACTTTAGGTCGGCTTCGGCTTTCGATTTCAGCACCTGTTCGCCGATGGCTACATAGACAGTTGTGTCGGCTGCGTCGTACCATATTGAGCAGAAATCTCCACCAGCACCATTGTCTATCTTGTTACCTCTTATCACCTTCAGGCCCTCACGGTTTTTTGGACTTCCTGTATCGGGCGTTACATTCGGATTTCTTCCACCCGTGAATACTTCGGAATAATCTGTGCCTATAAGTAGTCCATCGTCTGTAACAATTGCTCCATTTGTAGTCGTGCTGATACCTACACGCATCACTTCCTTTTTCTCTAGATCGTATAGTATTGGCGAGTCGCCATAGAAGAACAGATAGCGTCCGTTAGGTGATGTGATAATGTTGCTACCACGGTTACCATAACTCAGGTATCCTTTATCGTTCTGCGGGAATATCAGTTCAGATGTATTCACGTCAGTACCATTAAACAGGGCGATACCCTTATTCTCAAGTCGCATATAGATGTTCTTGCCATCACTGCCTGCGCTGCATATCTTGGTACGAGCACGCTTCTTTTTAGGCACTACCAGTTTTACATCGCCGGTTTTCTTGTTAACAGCACGCAGAGCGTTCGACGAACCACTAGGATAGTCGAGGAAGTAGATATACTCCTCGTCTTCAAACGGATTATTATCGTTAATCCATTCGTCGAACTCCAGGATAGCAAAATTGTTGTTTAATTTTTCCGCAGTTTTCTTTGCTGCTGGCTTTGCAGCTGGTCTGGCTGCTGGTCTGCGTTTAGCCTGAGCTGATACCGTCTGTACACACAATACCACGCCCGCTAGGACAACTATCGCCATGATGGCCAACTTGGATAGGTTTTTCTTCATAATCAATATAGTTTTGGGGGTTAATCAACTATGCAAATTTACACAAAAAACTTATATCATAGTCCTCTTTCTTCCATTTTTTATAATTATTTGACTTAATTATAGCGGTAGCGTCAATACGAAGCGGGCGCCACTTGTATAAGCTGTATCCAAAACCACATCGCCACCCAAGCGACGGGCAAACGAACGGGCAACAGTAAGTCCGATACCAGTACCCTCGTAATACTCATCAAGTTGCACAAACTCATCGAAAATAATCTCAGCCGACTCTGCGGGCACACCTATACCAGTATCTTCGACAGCCAAGCAAAGATAATTCTTAGTACGCCCAACAGAAAGAGTAACCTTCTGTTTTACAGTTGGTTTGTTGTCAGAAGCATTAGCCGGGCGTGTAAACTTACCAGCATTATCGAGGATCATAGCCAGAGCACGCGAAGCGGCACTCTCATCGGTGGTAATCATCAACGATTCTACCTCAGGCTGTATCTGCATGTCAAACTCTACATGAGGCAATTCGGTTATACCGCTGGCATCGGCTGCCTTTGCGGCTAGTTGTATGGCCAATACCTGGTCTGTACGCTCTATTACGGTCTGGCTGTTGGCGTCGCTGAGTTCTATCATCTTGTTAACCAAGTCGGTAATGCGACCTGTATTCTCGATTATCTTTTGGTTAACATCCTTGCGTGTAGACTCATCGAGATCCATATCAGGCATAGTGATAATCTGTGTAAAACCACTCAGGATGTTTAATGGAGTGCGAATTTCGTGACTGACCTGACGGATAAAGTTTGACTTCATCTTCGACGACTCCTCAGCACGCTCGTTGGCTATAACCAGATTCTTATAGCTCATCTCAAGTTCGGCATGTGCCTTACGTAGTCGGCGATACAACTCATGCAGTACACCGATGAATGCAATAAGAAACAAGAATCCCACACCAATACCAATCATGCGCTGATGGTTGATATCGGCCTTTTGCTGTGCTATCTGAGCCTCTTTCTGTTGGGTCTCGTAGATTACGGCAAGTTCTTCGGCATCGCTACGGTGCTGATACTCCTTTACAGAGTCAAGCAGATTAATAATCTGGCCAGCTCGTTGCAATGCCTCTTCCTTGCGCCCCGTGTTTATAAGAGCCTTGAAGGTTGTGGCAGGACTCTCTATCAGATAATCGATAGTAGGTGGAATACCTGCTGCCTGCTCGGCCGAATCGATACGAAGCTGTATGTCGAGTAGCTTCTGCCATTGCTCTGTTACCTCTAGATAGTAGGCCTGATTATATATACCATTGAAGGTCTGTGCGTAAGGCAACGCCAGATAGTTCTGATAGGCCACATCAGCCTCTTCCATACGGCCAGTCTTGGCATAGATTACAGCCTTGTTACGCAACAGCGTGGCTAGATATCGGCCATAGCTGGTGGTCGAAGCATCAGTAGCGGCATAGCGTTCCAACGCCTGTTCCATCATACTTAGCCAAGGGTCTATATTGTCAAACTCTCTACGATTCAGATAACCTTTGATGATTTCTGATGGTATAAGCAGGCAACTCTCCTGTAAATCGGCATTAAGAGGATTAGCCAGAGCCAACTCTTCAGTCTGCTTTCTTACCTGTTCAAAGGTCTTTGCAGCTTCGTCGGCATGATTCAGTTTAAGTTGACTAGTACCTATCTCCATCAGCAGATTGTTGGCCATATCACGACCTACAAGCGTGGTATCCTTAATTGCCAACTGGTATCCCTGCGTGGCAGCAGCAAGTCCCTCCTGGATATTGTTGATATTGCTATAACATGTATGAATGCCTACAAAAGAACGATAGTAGCTATCCTTGTTGATATTCAGCAGCGCATCGGTTGCTATTGCCTTTTTATAGTAGATTAAGGCCGAGCGAAACTGGTCGGATTCGTAATATCTCTTGGCACGGAAATAGTCAAGTTCGCATGTAGCCAATACTCCTTGTTGCTCTATGCTGTCGAGCAACTGGAAATAAATCTCATTGCTTTCACCAGCAATATCCACGATGGATTTAATTGCTCGATCATGTCTAGATAGTTTTGCATTTTGCTTAACTGACGTATTACTACGTTGCTGCTCGGATTGACACGAGGTTAGGATAAACACAAAGGCCGCTAGACACACGGCCAATTTTCTGCGATAACGACGCAGCAGGTGCCAGAATGGTATTAACATAAGTATGATGGTTAATAATATGAATGGCAAAAATACACAGAGTAAGCGTAGGTAGTTATTTAATATCACATCATCAGGACAAACCATAGCAATGCTCCACCCCGTTTGGCGGAACGGCATATAGAATACATGGCTCTCCTGGCCATCGAGTTCTATCGACTTATAGCCCGTCTCACCATCAACCATAGCACGCCCTAAAGCCATCAAGGCTGTATCTCTACGCTCTTGGCAAGGCGTAAATATCGTCTCGTAAAGCAGTTTCGTGGTATCTGGATGCACTATATATGATCCGCCGCGACCAATAAGCATACAATACGAACGAGGCATAGGCCGCTGAGCCAAAACCAGATCGGACAACCACTTTAGCGGGACATCGGCCGACAACACACCAACAGCCTTTCCTTCGGCATCACAGATAGGTTGACAGTAGGATGTCATCACCTCGTTTACCTGAATACCTGTGGCACTAGCGTCTTCGAATGGTTCAATCCAATATTTGTGGTCTAGCTGGTGCGGTATTAGATACCAATCCATATAGAAGTACTGATATCCATCGTTACCCTCCTGCTCTGTCTGAATGGTTCCGTTGTTATTATACGAATAGGCCGAAAAGTACTGCCCTTTCTGCTTAAAGAAATATGGCTCAAACGCAATGCTGCAACCTTTCATATCGGGATGATCTTCAAGCAGTTTCCTACTATAGTCAAACATTATGTCAGGGTTGTCTAGATGCTGTTCGATTAGTGGTAGCAGACTATCGGTAGCAATCTCAGTCTGATGTAGGCGCATATCAGCGTTATTAAGCACGCGTTCTAGCGAGCGCACAGCATCATCCATAGCGTTCTGCTGGAAATATTGGCGACTATAATGCAGAATAAACAGCATAGCAATCAAGAGAATAGCCCCCAGAATGGAAAACTTCCACTGACGGCTCATATAAAACTCCTTGAATCTGCCAAACCGTTCTTTACTCATAGTCCCATCAATTCCTTATATGTCACTTCTCGCTTAAGCATACCGCTCTCAAACATTAACCGGCTTGCCTTCTTCACCATATCTGGTCGCACGCGGAATTCTCGACGTTTTGATTCTCTGTCTACTTGCTGTCGCAGCACCTCCTCGAGCATCAGTTTCTGCATCACTCTATTGGTATGCGACTTATGTTTATTCACATACCTCATCACTATTTCCAGAGCCTCTTCAGGATGTGCTGCTACCCACTCCCACCCTCTACGGCTAGCGGCTGCAAACTTAGCCACCTCAGCACGATGGGTTTGGAAATAGTCGCGCTTAACATACACTCCATTCTCCTGGATGTTATAGTCATGCTCACTAAAGCGATAGATGCACTCCTCGGTCATACGGAAGCCTGCCTGTTTTAGCAGGCAATACTCGTTATAGCTTACTACCATTGTGGCATCAACAGCACCCGACAAGAACACGTTTATATCGCTAGTGAAGCGCACCCACTGGTAGTTCATACCCTCACGTTTGCTCATTATATAAGTAAGGTAGTTAGGGTCGGCATTGAATATGCCCACCTTCTTACCCTTCATCTGTAGCGGATTGATGCCCCATCGCGATACCAGGATGTTGCTGCTATTCATCGAGTCTTGGAAGATGTTGACCAAAGGAGTGCCTTGGGCAATAAATTCCATAGCCGACATCATCGAAAACATAGCCGCATCGCACTGGTCGGTCTTTAGTCGGTTTGATGCAGAACTAGTGAGAGATGGATGCTGAATGACCACATCCAGTCCAAGCTCCTTATAGAAGCCTTTCTCCTTAGCCACATAATAGCCAGCAAACTGCGCCTGAGCGGTCCAGATTGTAGTGAACACAAACTTTTCGCCCCAAGCTGGCGCTGCAGCCAACAATATTGCGGCACACACGATAGCTATGCGATGGATAAAATGAGCCATTTTTTCTATCTCTCTCTTCTTTTCGGCTGCAAAGATACAAAAATACATTAAATACAACAAGCATTTATGAAAAAAAACGCTGGTCGTCATCTCGACGGCCAGTGTTTTTTTAAAGACGGAACGTTGTTCTTTTGCGAACAATCTAACTAACTATTATCAACTATTAAATTAATTTCTGTAAGCTGGATTCTGATATGCGCTCTTTTCTGCGTCGGTCATCTCCATACCATCGAGCTGTCCCTGTGGGATAGGACGGATATAGTAACCAGCAGGAATGTTACGAGTAACGGTCTCCAGATCCTTATCAGTGTAACCACTTCCGGCAATACGATAAGTACCTGCACGCTCGGCCCACTTCTGAGTACGAACGAGGTCAAACCAACGGTATCCCTCACCCCAGAACTCACGGCTACGCTCATCAAGAATGAAGTCGATAGTGATAGTCTCAGGAGTTGCAGCAACCATTTCTGCACTCTTATCAATAGAAACAGCAACATTGTCATTCTGATTGAAAGTCTGCTTACCAGCACGGGCACGGAGCACGTTAACCAGTGTCTTTGCATCATCGTTCTTGCCTATCTTAACAGCAGCCTCAGCAGCAATCAAATAGAACTCAGAGAACTTAGCAATGTTCCAAGGACGTGGGCTACCACCATTAACCTTTGAACCAAGACCTCCATCATTATCTGTGCGATAGATACCAATCTTCCAGTTGATGGGGTACTTCTTGCGACTGATGTGGTTAACAGCTACAACAAAGTCAGCACGGCCAGGCATTTCTCCAAAACCAAGCTTGTCATCAGCACCTGTATAGTTGATGTTTTCATCCTCGCTTTCAGGAATCCAGCTGAAGTAAACATCATCTGGATAGACCTTCTCACCATTGGCACCATATACAAATGCATCGCTACCTCCTGCCTTATGCCAGTTGGTGTGATAACGCAGTGTGAAAGTTGCATCATAACGAGAGTCGATAGCCTTTACAGCATCTTCCCATACACCACCTTCCATGAAGTTGTCGGCGATAGGAGCCATACGTGTCCAAGGACGTCCAAGAGCCTGAACAGCCTCACGCTGAACGGGGTTGATATAAACAGTTTCACCCTTATCATTCTTTCTATCGGTCTTTGCAATCATTTCTGTATAGTTCCAGGTCTCCATCCAGTAAGCAAAGTTCTCAGGTGAGCCACCATTACCCCAGCCGTAACCAGCACCACCGTTACCAAACTTCTCATTCTCATTGTGATCAGCATAGAGCATAATCTCTGAGTTACGGTCGTTGGTAGCTACATTAACATCATAGAATGTGGGCTGCAATCCATAAGGGCCAGGATTGTCGATAGCCGCCTTGGCCATATCGAAAGCTTTCTGGAAGTAGCTCTGAGCCTGACCAGCGTCGCGGCTGCACTCAGGATAGGTAGGAATATTGTTTGGATTTTCCAACCACCATGCGTATGTCAGGTAAGCTTTTGAAAGGTACAAACGAGCCAGATTCTTGGTTGCAGAACCTGTAAGACGTGGATTATCAGGCAGATCAGACAGAGCCTTCTCCAGGTCACTGAAGATAACCTTATAAACCTCAGGAACAGTGTTACGTACAGAAGTACGAACAGTTGTTGTATTGAATTTCAGTTCGCCAGCACCCAGATCAAGGGGCACACCACCATAGGTCTGCACCAGGATAAAGTAGTCGAATGCACGGAAGAAATAAGCCTCAGCGAGCAGTGCATCGTCGATACCTGCAGCTGCACCATTCTCAATGATACCATTACAGGTATTGATATTTGCAAACAATGTGCCCCAAGCACCACCAGCAACAGTGCTGGTAGAAGTAACAGAACCTACACCAGAAAGGTCGGCATCCTTGAAGTTACCATCGGCACTCTGTGCGTAGGTATATTCGTCGGTACCAGTCTCGAGGGTGTTCAGATAGTAACCGTTGCCATAGAAATAGCGCAGGTGAGCGTAGAGCGATGTCAGACCGCCCTCAATACCCGTCTTCGTTGTGAAGAATGATGGGTCGAAAGTGCTGCGTGGCTGCTCATCGAGCACTTCACCGCAAGAGGTGAATGTTGTGGAAAGACCACAGCAAACCAAACCCGCAGCGAGAATAAATTTTATACTTTTAGTTTTCATAACTCTTTATTCTTTAATGATTCATTAGAATGTTACGTTTACTCCAAAGAGGAAGTTGCGGGTTGCAGGTGTGTTATAACCCACAATCGGCATCTTGTGCTTGCCAGAATATTCGCTATAGCCAACAGCAGTGTTCTGGTTAGCCCAAGAGTTGGTCTCAGGATCAAGGCCGCTCTCATTATTGAATGGTGAGAAGAGAACGAATGGATTCTGAACAGTAGCATAGAGGCGCAGACGGCTGATGCCGAGATCCTTAATAGCCTTCAGTTTGTCGAAGTTGTAACCAAGAGTGATGGCACGGATCTTCAGATAGCCAGCATCGAAATAGCCAAGAGTAGAACCGAACTTGGGGTTATCACCATCCTGAACACCACCTGGTTTGGGGTATTTGGCACCTGTATTCTCCTCAGTCCAGTAATCAACGTCAAGGTTGTTACGACGACCTGTCAGCATATTGAGGTAACCATTTGAAGAGTGGATAGCAGAAATCAACTTACCACCTACCTGGAACGCACCGATTACAGTCAGGTCGAGGTTCTTATAACCAACTGTAGTATTGAAACCTCCCATCAGTTTTGGTTCCATGCTGATGATCTGACGATCCTCTGGACCGATCTGACGAGTAGGAATGCCGTTTGCGTCATAGTCGCCAGTATACTTCACCTTAATCATTCCCACATTTCCACCTTTTACCAGAGCCTCGAGATTGGTCTTGCCATCAGGACCTTTAACGATATCACTCTCGTTCCACAGACCTTCATACTCATAGTCGTAGATAACATCGATTGGATAGCCAACGAACCAACGATTGCTCTCATCACGATCCTGACCAGAAGCCAGAGATGTCAACTTGTTACGGTTAGCGTAGAGGTTGATACCGGCATCCCAGCTCCATCCATTCTTATTATCGATGATGATGCCATTAAGAGTTAACTCCCAACCTTTATTCTCAGTCTTACCAATGTTACCAGTATAGCTGCTTACGCCAGAAGTTGAAGGCATAGTTACATCGAGCAGGATGTCATTTGTTTTCTGAACATAGTATTCGAACGAACCTGACAGACGACCATTGAACAAAGAGAAGTCGAGACCGAAGTTCCATGTCTTAGAATACTCCCATCCAAGATCCACATTAGGCAGAGATGATACATAATATCCAGCCTTATAGGTGTCACCAAAGTTATAGTTACGGATTGAAAGGGTACCCAAGGTTGAATATGGGTTAATAGACTGGTTTGAAGTCTCACCGTAACCTACACGCAGTTTCAAGTTGTCAATCCAAGTAAGATTCTCCATGAACTGTTCACGAGAAATGTTCCAACCGGCACTTACTGCAGGATAGGTGTGCCATTGATGGCCCTTAGCCAGACGTGAAGATGCATCAGAACGGAGGGCTGCAGAAAGCATATACTTATTATCATAAGAGTACATCACACGACCCATCCAAGAGATAAGACCACTCTGCCAGTAACTATAGTTGTTCAGGTTAACTTCGCCTGTAGCGTACGACAGATTATAATACTGCATGTAGTCGGCAGGAATCTCCTGAGCCGAAGCACCTGTAGACTCATATGTAGTCTGCTCGGCAGAATACATAGCTACAACATTCAGGTTGTGCTTCTCAGCAAAGGTTCTATCAAAGGTCAACAGATGCTCAACAGCCCAGTTACGAGTCTGATTCTCTGAGATACTACCACTGTTAACAGCATTTGCATCCTTATTATTGACACCAGTACCAGTGAAGCTGCCACCCTTAGAGCTACGGAAGTTCAGACCTACATTTACACGATAGCTCAGTCCCTCTATCCATGGGCACTTAACCTCTGCAAACAACGTATTGTAAGAACCGATACCTTTGTTTTCGCTCAACCATACATCCTTATCGCGCTCAACAGTCTCTTTGGTTACAACAACCTGATCATCTGCAGGCAGAGTGTTGTAACGCTTCAGATTACCATTCTCATCGTAAGGACTTGAAAGTGGAGATGCGCTAAGTACATTATACATATTGTTTACACCCTGAGTCTTGCGATAGCTGTTATTGGTGCTTAAACCGAAACGGAAGTACTTTCCAACAGTCTGGTCGAAGTTACCACGAACAGAGATACGGTCGTAACCCTCAGTAGGGAGAACTGATTCATCGTGATAGTAACCTGCACCAAAGCTGTAGCTACCACCATTGGTACCACCAGCTACGCTGAGATCATGATTATGGCTTACACCTGTCTTGTAATACAGATCCTGCCAGTCTGTATTAGTATTCTCGTTCTCATCAAGCGAGTTCTGGTACTTACCAGCATATTTACGGAACTTGTCAAACGTAGGACCGTCCATCATTGGATACTTGTGGAACACTTTTTTGAAGCTTACATAACCATTATATGTAACCTTGGCAGGTGTGCCCTGGCTACCCTTAACGGTTGTGATGATGATAACACCATTAGCACCACGAGAACCATAGATAGCGGTAGCAGAGGCATCCTTCAGGATATCCATCGACTTGATGTCGGCTGGATTGATATCCGACAGCTGACCCATGAATGGAATACCATCGAGCACAATCAGAGGGTCGTTACTTGCACTCAGTGAGCGCTGACCACGGATACGGATTTGCATTTCGTCACCAGGCTTAGAACCTGTCTGTGTCATAAGCACACCAGCTACACGGCCCTGCAGAGCCTGAGCAGCGTTGGTGGCTGCAATCTGATTCAGTTTCTCACCACCAATGTTGGCTACAGAACCAGTAACTGCCTCGCGGCGCTGGGTACCATAACCGATAACGACAACCTCGTTAACCAGGTGGCCGTCTTCCTTAAGGTTTACCTTTACGTTATCGCCGGCCTTAATCTCCTGCGACTCGTAACCTACATAAGATACAACGAGTGTTGCACCTGGCTTAACATTAAGAGAGAAGAAACCGTTGAAATCGGTAACTGTACCATTGTTGGTACCTTTCTCCTTAACCGTGGCACCGATCAGCGGACCCTGAGAGTCAGCTACATAACCAGTTGCCTGCTTCGTTTGCTGTACGGAAGCTACTGCTGTGGTAGCTGCCGAAGCCTGCTGTGTTGAGATCATGCCTAAGCAGCACAATCCTACCAACATGGCTGTTTTCTTTGCTTTGAAACTCATACGTTTGGTTTGTTAGTTAATAATTAATTATTTTTTAAGTTATAAAAAAAAATCTGCCGCAAAAGTAGGCAGATTCTCTTATAAAGGCTTTAACGTATGTTTCGTTTCATTTCATTTTTGTATCAACCTTGATTTTTTAGGCCTTTTTGCTCTAAATACTCGGTTGGAGACACGCCAAACTGCTTGCGGAACACCGTAGAGAAATGAGCCAAATTGCTAAACCCTACGCTGTATGCCACCTGCGTAACATTGATTTTTTGCTCCTCAAGTAGTCGTACTGCTTGCTCCAATCTGATGTTTCTGATAAACTCACTTACGGGCAGTCCCGTCATATCTTTCATCTTACGATGCAGTTGGGCGCGACTGATACCAACTTCCTTTGTGAGCATATCCACATTGAACTCGCTATCATCCAGATGGTCGTTCACCACCTTCATAATACGTTCCATCAGCATCTCATCATTGCCTTTTACCTGCTTCTCCTCTACCTTATCCTTCTGCTGCTGCGTACCTGAGTATTTACCCTTCAGTCGCAGGTTCTTGCTGATAAGGTTATTTATCACCATATGTAGTTCGTCCATATCAAATGGTTTAGCAAGGAAAGCGTCAGCACCTTTCTCCAGGCCCTCCAAACGATTTGCCACTGCGGCCTTTGATGTTAACATCACCACTGGTATGTGGTTAATGTTCATATTGGTCTTTATCATACGCAGAAGAGTAAATCCATCCATCTCTGGCATCATCACATCGCTCACTACCAAGTCGAACTGTTTATCAGACTCAGCACCCAGAAGCAATCGCAATGCATCACGACCTTTGGTAACAGGTGTGATATGATAGTAGCTACCCAACTCCTGAGAGATATATGTGCCGATTTCCTCGTCGTCGTCAACAATCATAACACGATAGTTTGACTGTGCCTTTTGCTTGGTATTCTTCTCCTTTTCTTCGGCAGTCAGTATTTCCTCTTTCTTCAGATGGTCGCTACCCAATGGTAGTCTTACAGTGAAGATACTGCCCTGATCATCAGTTCGATTGGCTGCCTCAACGGTACCGTGATGCATCTCTACCATCATCTTGCAGAGGTTCAACCCGATACCTGTTCCTTCGATATGCATACTACGTGAACTGCTACCCTGATAGAATCTATCGAAGAGCTTTCGTGGATCTCCCTTAATACCCATACCATTATCGATGACCTGCAATATAGCATTCTTACCGCCATCTTCAGCCACACGTACTTCTATCTCACCATTATCGTAGGTGTACTTAAAGGCGTTAGATAAAAGATTGTCTACTACTTTGTCGATGGCTTTGCGATCGAACCAAACTTCCAACTTATCTACTTGCGGTGCATAGCGGAATGTAATGTTACGCTCCTTGGCAGTATACTCGTACGACTTGAGCAGATTACCCACATATTGTACCATATCCGTTTTCTGACAGTGCAGATTCATCTGCTGCTTGTCTATCTTACGGATATCTAATATCTGATTAACCAGGTTCTGCACTCGCTGGGCATTATGCTCGATAGTCTTTAAATCGTTCTTTGTATCTTGGTCGAAATCACGCTTCATCAGTTTGTGCAGCGGACTCATAATTAGCGTCAACGGCGAACGGATATCATGCGTGGCATTAATCAAGAACTTCATTTTTTCCTCATCCAGCTCCTGACGGCGACGACGGATGTAGGTCCACATCAACGAACCAAGAACAATAAGAGCCGACATTATATATAATAGGTACGCCCACGAAGAACGATACCATGGGGCCTTGATAGTGATATGATACACCTCTGTATCGGTATATGTGCCATTATCGTAAGCTCTCACCTCTAGGATATACGAACCGGGCTGCAGATGAGTAAACGACACCACGTTACGTCCAGCTTCTGTCTGACTCCACTCTTGCGAGCCGTTCATTCTGTACTCGTATATCACGTTTTCAGCATTGGCATAGTTAAGCGACGAAAACTCCATCGAGAATGTATTGTCGATGAAATCTAAAGAGAAATGCTTCTGGCCAGGCAACGCCCTACCACCAATATATATGCCGGTAAGCAGTATCTGCCCGATATCATTGCTCATTCGTCTTAGATCCTCTGGATCAAACGATGTGATGCCATCGCTGAAACCAAACCATGCCCTACCATCAGCAGTACGCATAGCCACGCCGCTAACATACTCTCGACTTGCAAGTCCGTTACCATAAAGATAGCCCACAAACTGATCGTCCTTATGCTTATACTGCCACAGTCCCATAGTGGTACTTATCCATAGGTCACCCGAAAAATCTTCGATTATTCCGCCCACCACCTTATTATTCAGAGCCTTAGCCCCTTCGAATGGAACTGCTTTCTTCTGCTTTTCGTCGTAGATATACAATCCAGTATTAGTACCAAACAGCATCTTATGGTCGCGAGTCTCGCAGGCTGTTTCTATTGCATTATAGTCTAGCAGCACCTCCCATCCGTACGGACGGAAATGATCACCATTGGTGTCGTAGCAGTTGATACCTGATGCTGTACATATCCAAAGATATCCCCTACTGTCCATCATCAGTTTTTTTATCCAATCGTTATGCAATCTGCCTTTGGGACCGTCTCCGTCGTACATACTGAAATGCCTTACCTCATCAGTTTTAGTGTCGAACGAGAAGAAACCCTGCGAATAAACTGAGAAGAAAATCTTCCCCTTTCCATCGTCGGTGATAGTATTTATAAATCCGCTCTTGAACGATGATTTCAACTGATATTGCCCGTTTGCAGGATTGTAAGCATATAGTCCAGCATTTGTTCCTATCCAATATCTTCCCAATCCATCGCGATAAATAATATATGTACCTTCTGGCGATTGGGGATGGGATACCACTCTACCCTGGGCGTCGAAGCCAAACACACCATTGTTCTGTACAGCACACCAGGTCATTCCGTTATCTCCAGCACAGATAGATGTAAGCGAACCACCTGTTGTAATATGCTGATCTATGAATTTCCACGATCTGAAGGGTGATTGATGCTGGGGAATCATAAGCAATCCGCGATTCTGACAGCCAACCCAAAGATTCTCCTGATTATCCTCAAACAGCGCCCAGATAGTAGCAGTATTCAGGTCCATCAGTGCGTTCTGATAGTCATAACGTCTCATCTGGGTTTCGCCACGTGGCACCCACCACAAGCCGTTACCCATGGTTCCTATAAACAGATTGCCGTCTCTGTCGCTCTTGGCTGTACGCAATAGCAAGTCCTTACCTCGCAACTCTCCTGGATCGATGAAATCGGTCCTCATCTGTCCGTAACGATAATAAAGCAGTCCGTGATTACATACTATCAGCACACCGCCCTGATAGTCTACAAAACCTGTCACCATACCATAAGGTGACAAGAACTCTTCAAGTATACCACCAGGCGAACGGCGTATTATCGAATTACCATGTCCTGATTTCCAGAAATATCCCTTTTCATCGATAAAGATATAACTAAAGTAATGGTTATCTTCTTTGGCATAGCCCTGCAGCATCTTCGACGAGTTGTTGCGCGTGTCTAAACGGAACAGTCCATAGCCGGCAGTACCTATCAACAGATGATGATCGTCTTCCTGAATGATAGAGTTGATACGGGGAATACTGGTGGCACCCTTCATCTCTACCGATATAAACTGATTATTCTCAGCATCATAACGGTCCAGTCCCATCTGCGTACCTACCCATAGCGTACCATCCTTATCTAGAAACAGATACGATATCGCGTTACTGCTCACAGTGTTCTTATTGTCCTTCTCGTGCAGATAGTTGGTAAATCGGTAACCATCATATTTGTTCAGTCCATACTCTGTACCTATCCAGATATATCCATCCTTATCCTGACAGATTTGGGTAATCTGATTACTCGACAACTTTTCTGAAGTATAGAAATGCGACTGACCCGATGCTGTCAGTGTAATGAGTGAAAATATAGTTAGCAGTAGTTTACGTATCATCGTTATTATGTTTTGGATTTATTACAAATAGAAAACACTTTCTGGTCCCATATTGAAAAGTAGGTCTAATACCGATAGATTCGGCAGAAATCCATGTTTCTGAGCATATACCTGATAGTAAGGCTTAGGTGCAAAGTCTGCATCAGGCCCAGGGTGCTTGGGATTGATAACTGTACGCATATCTGTCAGATTATCAGGTTCCAGCACAAACTCTAAGGTGCGCTCTACCTTTGGCTCGATATCGATCAATTCGCACATTTTCTGACAGATAGCCTCGTTGTAGTCCATCAGATAGTCCCATCGTTTCTCGAAAAACGGACGGATATCATCCTGATAATACTCAAAGAATGGCGACTCGCCATAGGCACTCTTCAGAGCCATCCAGTGCAGATGGCGCCAGTTGCCGTGATCGCTTATGCGCATATCCTTTATCAGCAACGAACTGCCTCGCTCAACTGGCACAGTAAGAGCCTGCACACCATTTGTCGTAGCTATCAGACAACGATTGCGATAGTTCTGTTTCTGAAAACTCTCCCACTGCTCCATAAGCACAGCATCAGCCCGATGCAGCTTTTGATACCACTGCACCGGGCCGAAATATGTTGTACTTAGCAAAACCTGCATGGTTTCACCTTATTTAATATTGTCTACGATGTTGCCGATACGGCTCCAACGGATACCGCTGAATCCCTTACGGTCAGGATCGCTGCTCCACCAGATGAAGATAGGCTTACCCACAATATGATCCTCAGGCACAAATCCCCAGTAGCGAGAGTCGGCCGAGTTGTGGCGATTGTCACCCATCATCCAGTAGTAGTCCAACTTGAAGGTGTACTCCTTGGCTTCCTTACCGTTGATGAATATCTTGCCATCGCTAACCTTCAGGTCGTTACCCTCGTAGGCACGGATACAACGTTCGTAGATTGGCAGATTTTCGAGTGTAAGCTTGACTGATGCACCCTTCTTTGGAATCCAGATTGGGCCGTAGTTATCGCGGGTCCAGTGATAGTTTCCATTCTGGGGATACATGCTCCACTGCTCTTTATCCATATGGAAAGCGATGCTCTCCAACAGGTCGCCACGCTTCTTCATCTCCTCAACCACACGTTTTGTAAGCGGCATATAACCATTGTTGTTAAGCGACGCCAGCTCCTCGCTGGTGATGTTCCACTCTTCCAGCTCCTCCTCAGTAAAGTGGCGCTTAAGTTTCAGATTATATGTGTACTGCACGTTCTCAGGCTCCTTGTTGGCCTTGCCGTCCAGATATACTATATGGTCCTTTATCTGCAGAGTCTGACCAGGCAGACCTACACAACGCTTCACATAGTTCTCGCGGCGATCGGTAGGACGAGTAGCTATCTCACCAAATTCCTGTGGGTTCTGCTGTATCACGTTCTTACCCATCTCGTAAATCTGACTGAAAACCTGCAAGCGCTTCTCAGTCGAAAGCGAATCGAGGTTTGGCATATTTGGCCAACTGCCCAGTCCGTAGCCATAGCACAGGTTGTAATACTCTGTCTGATTGTTCAAGGCTGTGCAGATAGTATCGCCAGCTGGATAGTTGAACACTACGATATCGTTCAGCTGCACATTGCCCAAGCCCTTCACACGACGATAGTCCCAGTGTGGCCATTCGATATAACTCTTGCACTCCACTACAGGCAGTGTGTGCTGAGTAAGCGGCATTGTGAGTGGTGTCTGTGGGATACGCGGACCGTAGCTTACCTTCGACACAAACAGGTAATCGCCTGTAAGCAGCGATTTCTCGAGCGAACTTGATGGGATGACGTAATTCTGGAAGAAGAACTGATTGATGAAGTAGACTGCCACCAGCGCAAACACTAGTGCATCTACCCACGACATCACAAACTTCACGGGCTTCTCGGCCTCTTTCCACCATTGCCATTTTATCTTCTTGGTGATATACACATCAAAAATGAAAGGTATCACCAACAGTCCCCACCAGCTCTCCACCCAATACAGGAAGAGCAGATAAAGCACCAGCACGCCAATGAACTTGGCCCACTGCACCTTGGGGTTAAATTCTTTCTTTTTTACCATTTCGTGTTAAGGCTAAAATTTAAACATATCGCTGATGGTCAGCAGTCCCTGATGCTCTTTGGTATACTCAGCAGCCAGCACTGCGCCAAGTGCAAAGCCCTTGCGACTATGAGCATCGTGGGTGATGGTTATCAGGTCGGCATCGCTGTCGTAGCGTATGGTATGTATACCAGGCACTTCGCCACGACGGATATTGTCTACACGCAGGAACTTAGGATCGGTAGTATCCTCTTTCCAAGCCTCCTTGCGGTCGATGTTCTCAACGATTTCCTCGGCCAGTGTGATAGCTGTGCCACTTGGGTGGTCTAGCTTGTGTACATGGTGGGTCTCCTCCAACTCAACGTCGTACTGTGGAAACTGGTTCATAATCTTGGCCAGATAGCGGTTTACGGCTGAGAAGATAGCCACACCGATAGAGAAGTTTGATGCCCAGAACAGCGTCTTGCCGTCCTCGCTGCAAGCCTTGCGTACCTCGTCGCCATGCTCCTTCATCCATCCTGTCGATCCACTTACTACCTTTACACCCTTCGCCCAAGCCTTTAGATAGTTGCCATAAGCTGCCTGTGGGGCAGTAAACTCGATAGCCACATCAGCCGATGCGAACTCAGGCGAATCAAAATCCTGTTGATTATCGATATCGATAATACTTACAATCTCATGACCACGGTCGATGGCTATCTGCTCGATCATCTTACCCATCTTTCCGTAGCCGATCAAAGCTATTTTCATAATTAATTCGAATTAAAACGCCGCAAAGATACTACTTTTTAGTCAACAAACACCCATTTTCAACAGAAAATAACTAAAAAATTTGCTGATATTAAAATAATGTAATACTTTTGCACCCTCGAAGAGAGCATAGAATTCTATTTCAGGAAATGAGAAAATCTATTTTTGACTTACTTGAACGTAAGGGTAAACAGCCGATCAGCATGCTGACGGCTTACGATTATCATACAGCCTGCACTATCGATGAGGCTGGAATCGACATGATTTTGGTTGGCGATTCGCTCGGCAATGTGATGCTGGGTTATGAGAATACACTAGCAGTTACAGTTGATGATATGATTCATCACGGCGCAGCAGTCGTGCGTGGTGCTAAGCAGGCATTCGTGGTTGTCGATATGCCGTTTATGTCATATCAAGTATCGGTAGAGGATGCTGTACGCAATGCCGGACGCATCGTGAAAGAGACTAACTGTCAGGCAGTTAAGCTTGAGGGCGGTGTGGAATATGCCGACCGTATCAAGGCTATCGTAGAGGCAGGCATCCCTGTCGTGGCACATATCGGACTGACACCACAGTCCGTTAATGCCATGGGTGGCTATAAGGTACAGGGTAAATCATTAGAACAGGCCCAGAAACTGATTCGTGACGCCCAGGCAGTGGAAGAGGCTGGCGCTTTTGCCATTACCTTGGAGTGTGTGCCAGCAGCATTGGCTAAGCTCATCACCTCGCAGACCAAGGCATTGACTATTGGTATCGGAGCTGGTAATGGCTGTGACGGCCAGGTGTTGGTTTATCAGGATATGCTGGGCTATAACGATGGCTTCATACCTAAGTTCGTGAAGAAATACGCCGACTTGCACAGTGTGATGCTTGAGGCTTTTAAACAGTATAAACAAGAGTGTGAAGAGCGTGCCTTCCCTGCAACAGGGCAGACATATGCTATAAGCGAGGAGGTGATGCAGGCGCTTTTTGAAACGGAGTTAGAAGAAGTAAGAAGATAAAAGAATATGAAAGTTGTTAAGACAGTTAAGGAGGTAAGAGAGATCGTAGCAGAGTGGAGAAAGGAAGGTCTTTCTGTAGGTTTGGTTCCTACTATGGGATTCCTCCACGAGGGTCATCAGAGCCTTATCCGCAAGTCGGCCAGCCAGAACGACCGCACTGTGGTTTCAGTATTCGTTAACCCCATTCAGTTTGGTCCTAACGAGGATCTGGAGGCTTATCCACGCGACCTGAACCGCGATATGGAGAAGGTAGAAGAGGCTGGTGGCGACCTGATTTTCAATCCAGAGCCAGCCGAGATGTATCCTGGTCACTTCACATCGTTTATCGATACCACCGAGACTACCGAGCTGCTTTGTGGTGCTGTTCGTCCAGTTCACTTCCGTGGTGTTTGCACTGTGGTGGGCAAGCTGTTTAATATTGTTTGTCCTGATCGTGCTTACTTCGGACAGAAGGATGCCCAGCAGCTGGCTACCGTTAAGCGTTTTGTGCGCGATCTGAACTTCCCCGTTGACATTGTTCCCTGCCCTATCGTTCGCGAGGACGACGGACTGGCCAAATCGAGCCGCAACACCTATCTGAATGCCGACGAGCGTCAGGCTGCGCTGATTCTTTCTAAGAGTCTTAAGCTTGGTAAGCAGGCTATCGAGGCTGGCGAGCGCGATGCTCAGAAGGTTATCGATATCATCCGTCAGAACCTGGAAACAGAGTCTATGGCACGTATCGACTACGTTGAGGTGGTCGACTTCGAGAACATCCAGCGTACAGCCCGTATCGAAGGTGAGGTGCTGGTGGCTATCGCTGTTTATATCGGCAAGACACGACTCATCGACAATTTCATCGTTAATATTTAATATAGGTATATGGACATAACACTGCTGAAGGCAAAAATTCATCGTGCTGTGGTTACCCAGGCCGATCTGGACTACGTGGGCAGTATCACTATCGACTCTGACCTGCTGCGCGAAAGTGGCATACTGGAGTACGAGAAGGTAGAAATTGCCGATATCGACAACGGCAGCCGCTTTGCCACCTATGCGATTGCTGGCGAGGCTGGCTCGGGCATTATCTGCCTGAACGGTGCCGCTGCCAAATGTGTAAACGTAGGCGACAAGGTGATTATTATGGCCTATGCCACAATGACTCCTGAGGAGGCTCGCGACCACAAGCCTACTGTGCTGTTTGTGGATGAGCACAATCGTATTGCACGCAAGGCCAACTACGAGAAGCACGGACTGCTGAAGGAACAGTAAAACGTAATAGATATGCTGACAGGAAAGACCATCGTACTGGGCGTTACAGGCGGTATTGCTGCCTACAAGAGCGCCAATCTGGCCTCGATGCTTATTAAGTTGCATGCTGATGTGCATGTGATAATGACTCAGAACGCCACCAAGTTCATCACGCCCATGACGTTCGAGACGCTTACCAACAATAAGTGCATCGTTGATACCTTCGACCGCAATTTCTCTTTCGATGTCAAGCATGTGTCGCTGGCCAAACGTGGCGACCTGTTTGTTGTGGCTCCTTGTACAGCAAATGTCATCGGCAAACTGGCTCATGGCATCTGTGACGATATGCTCACCACCACCATGCTGGCCACACGCGCTCCAAAGCTTATCGCGCCAGCCATGAATACTGGTATGTGGGAGAATCCTATCCTGCAGGACAATCTTGTTAAACTTAAGGGCTACGGCTATCACATCATCGACCCGATTATAGGCCGACTGGCATGTGGCGATACGGGCACGGGCAAGATGAACTCCGAGGAGGTGATTGTTGAGCATATCCTTACGTTTATGGCCAAGGAGCAAGATCTTAAGGGCAAGCGTTTCCTTATCACTGCAGGTCCTACACAGGAGTCTATCGACCCTGTTCGCTATATCACCAACCACTCATCGGGCAAAATGGGCTATGCCATCGCTAAAATGGCCCGTTTGCGTGGAGCTGAGGTAACGTTGGTTTCTGGTCCTGTAAATATCAAGCCTTTCGAAGGCGTCAATGTGATGCCCGTTAAGAGCGCTGCCGATATGTTCGAGGCTGTTACCAGCCGCAGCACTGAAGCCGATGTGGTGATTATGTGTAGCGCTGTGGCCGACTATACACCCGCTGAATATTCTGACCAGAAGGTGAAAAAACACGATGGCGAGATGACCATACAGCTTAAGCGCACTCAAGACATTTTGGGTTGGCTGGGAGAGCATAAGCCTGAAGGCCAGACACTGGTAGGATTCTCGATGGAAACGGATAATTTGATTGAGAACTCACGTGCAAAGCTCGATAAGAAGCATGCAGATATGATATGCGCCAATTCTATCGCCGATGGCAATACAGGTTTTGCTGTCGACACCAACAAGGTTACACTCATCACTAGCGATGCAGTAACCGAGTTGCCTTTGTGTTCTAAGGAGGAGACAGCCGACAAGATACTCTCGCACATCCTAACACTCTAGCACGCTATGCATATTCTGATAGATATCGGCAATTCCACCGTTGTTATCGCTCTGGCTGATAGCAAGGGCGACATAACTGCTACATGGCGATTCAAGACCAAAAAGGAGGAGACGGCCAGTTTCTTCCGCTACGAACTGCGCCAGGGACTTCGCAAGTACGGCGTAGAGGCGGCTGATATCCAGAATATCACAATTTCATCGGTAGTGCCAGAGGTGAATGATGACATCGCGCAGGCCGTAGTCGACCTGACGGGTATCACTCCACACTTCTTCTCTATAGCCGATGCTGAAGGGATTATCGCGATTGATGTCGAGTCGCCATCGCAGTTGGGCAAGGACCGTTTGGCCGATGCTATTGGCGCAGCCAAGTGCTATGGTGTGCCAGCCATCGTCATCGACTTTGGCACAGCTACCACACTGGGAGTTATCGATGAAAACGCACATTTCTTGGGTGGATTGATCATTCCTGGCGTAAAGACATCGCTTAGCGCACTCAGCACTCGTGCATCGCAACTGCCCGCTATCACCATCGAGAAACCAACCCATTTCATCGGCCGAAACACGCTGGAATGCATGCAGAGCGGCATACTCTACGGCACAGCAGCCATGATCGACGGACTGATAGACCAGCTCAGTGCTACCCTATCCACCACGCCTAGAATCATAGCCACAGGCGGCATGTCGAAGACCATCGTCCCCCACTGCCGCCATCAGATTACCATCGATCCCTATCTGCTGTTCAAGGGATTGTTTCAGTCTGTATAATTCCCTATTCTCTAGTTCTGAGTTTTAGAAATCATCGTCATACTGGTCCTTCATCGTCATGGTGACCACCTTCTCCTTGGACGAGAGGAACCAGCCGTTGTTCTTGGTCTCACGTAATTCTACAAATCGCATGTCGGGATTCTCAAAGCCCATGTCCTCCAGATTCTCGGCACTAGGGTTAGGGAACAGGCAAATCTTGGCCATATTCTTGTTGCCCCAGTTGCCTACTGGTGTAAGCGGAGCGGAAGGATGCCAACCTATGCGTACCTTGTAAGGACCTTCGGCATAACTCTTGCCATTTGGCTTGTATTGGTTGCCTGGTGTTGCGCCGTCGAAGTAGCCGAACAGCGAGTTGTACTGCCAGTTGCCAGAAGCATCCTTGTCGCTAAGTTTGCCTATGCAGACATCCTGAAATTCTGTATTTGCTACACCAGTGGTGTTTAGCTGCGAGTAGTGCTTGCCATACAGATAGTCGAGCATGTCGCGACAGTCCTGACTGCAGTCAAGGATTCTTGGCCATACAGCTACCACACAGGCAGCTACAAACAAAGGATTATTCATACCCTCGATGCGGTTGCCGTCAGCATCCTCGATGAGCGTCTTCAACTCGGCCACATTGCGGGGCAGCTTGTTGAAAGTGAACTCGGCTACCTGGAATATGATAGTGCCATCGCCATCCTTCTTCACGTCGCGACCATGGAACACGTATTCATGAGTAGTGGTAGAGTCGCATGTAATCTTCTCGACGGGGATGGAATATGCAGTTATTTTCTTGATACGGTCCACCTGATAAGGATATTTCACTGCCACATCAGGCGTTTGGGCCGTACGTCCGTTCTCCAGATAAAAGGCCGATGTAGCGGTTACGTTATTGGTCGTAGTACGGAATCCCATAGGCTTGGCAGCCTGGAAATCCAGGTATTCGTGGGCTGGATTGCAGAATGTGTAGTCGTCGGGCATGGTGGCGGCCACGCTGTTGTTCGACTTGCCTGGTTCCACACTGTGCCCCGTGATGGGCACATTAAACTCTACGCGGAAATACTGTTGGCTGTTCTGAGCCTGCATGCCGATGGCCATCATAGCCAGGGCGATAGTAGTAAATATCTTTTTCATAACTGTTTGTTGCTTTTATACATTAAAAAATGTGGTTGATTATCTCTTGATGAACTTAAGTGACTTGCGACCCACCTTTACGATGTAGACGCCACATGCCATCTTCTCTACGTTGATGGTAGTAGCACCATTAGCCACAGGGGCTTCGAGCATTAGTTGGCCGTTTGCCGAGTAGACCGCAGCGCTGGTTGCGGCTCCACAGCCTGATATCTGCAGTTGCGAGCTTACCTGTGTCTTCAATGTTAATCGCTCTTCATTGGGCAGTGTCTTTGCACTCTCTATGCCCGTGATGTTCTCCTCAGGGCCGCGATAGAAATACACATAGTCTACATCCGACACAGTTTCGGCGCCCACCTCTATGTCAAACTTCGACGAACCCTCCTTGGCATTCAGCGTAGGCAGTTCTTTCAGGTAGAAATACTTACCCGTGCTGGTTATCAGAAACACTGGTTTAGAGGTGTCGATGGTCTGGTTGTTGTCCGAACTACCGCCCTGATACTTGCTCAGGTCGATGTCGCTCTCGTGGGCTTCGAACGAGATGCTCTCTACGTTCGTAGCTCCCTCGCCATCTTTCACTACGATCTCGAAGGTACTGGCACCATCGGCCACTACCATCATACTAACGCGTACCACTTCGATGTACTGACCGCTATTGGTTTTCAGGCACATCACTTCTGTGGCATCAGCTGTGTTGGGCGTCATGCTCAGCCCAACTGCCATCACAGCAGCCAAACTCCACGACTTCCAACGGTTTTCAAATAATTTTTTCATGTCCGTTATTGGTTAATGTGATTAATAGAACGGTGCAAATATACGACTTTTTTCCTCCAAACCGCACATTTTTCCCAATTATTTGGTGATTTCTGTAGTAATCACTATCTTTGCAGCCTAGAAAGTATAGACAGAAACGATGAAACAAGAAGTTGATCCAAATGAAACCAGTCGTGCGTGGGCGTTCCAGATGTGGATGAAATCGCCTGTGCCTATGGTTACACTCACTAAGACGTTTGATGTTACCAGACTATGCAAGATGAGCAAGCGCAAGGGCTTGAAGTTCAATAAGTTGCTGTGCTGGTGCATGGGGCGGGCGGCTAGCAGGATAGACGAGTTCTACCTGTTGCCAAAGGATGGAAAACTATACAAGTTCGACCGTCTGGCCATCAACGTGATAGTAGACAATGCCAAAGGCGGCATCAGCACGTGTGATGTGCCCTATAGCGATGATTTCCAGCAGTTTAGCCGCGACTACGACGCCATCACACTCAAGTGCAGCACCACCTGTCAGGAGATTGCCGACGAGGAGGCGATGATACTTGGCACATCGGCCGTAACAGGTACAGAACTCGACAGCCTAGTAAACCAATACAGCGGCATATACAACAATCCCTTCCTGGCCTGGGGCCGCTATCGCAAGGGGTGGTTCAAGGTAAAGCTCCCGATCTCAATGCAGTTCCACCACGCCCAGATGGACGGCGGTCACGCCGCCCGATTCCTTGAGTCGCTACAACAGACGATCAACGACTTTAAGTAATGTCCTCAAGCCAGAATTAAGAATAATTAATGCTATAGTGACTTAATAATCCTTCATTTCGAGCGTAATAAAAGAAAACAAACATCAAAACGAAATGAAGAAATCAATCATCACCCTAGTGCTGGCCCTCGTCGCAATGGCAAGTCAGGCACAAGAAATCAGCAAGGCTGAGCCTACGGCCGCCGACTACATCAAGTTGTTAAACAAGCAGGGATACCACGTGTTTGCCCTTGACATGTCGAAGTTTGAGAAGAAAAAATACCTGATGTCGCCCGTGATACAAGTATGGTCGAAAGGCAGAATGGAGGAAGACCTGATGTCCGACTTTTGCTTTGCATATTCCAACGAGGCGCCTAAGATTACCATCAACCTTATGCCAAAGACCGATACCCTTTTCGTATGCAATTTTCAGTTCGACGATGTGTGCGGCTTCACGATGAGTCTGCCTATGTCACCAGTAAAGAATGAGGCCGACGGCTCAGAATTTTCTAATTTCATAAGCCGCCCTTTTGTCATCCATCCAGAATGGAAGGAGAACGAGGTGATACCCATTGCAGCCTACAGTTCGTCGTGGTACGACCCAGACGACAGGATCTGCCGCAACTGCGATGTGCGAGAGTTTGACAACGACTACCTCACCACCGCCACATTCCACAACAGCCCCCGCATATACGTCTTTGGCATTAAGATAAAAAAACTGTAGCCGCAAATGTAGATTCCCAGCATGGGAATAACTTGTTCCCACGTTGGGGACAAAGTGTTCCACCGAAGGGAATACCCCCTAAGGACTCGGTCGAACATTTCGTTAGCATCAGTCGAACACCTTGAAAGCACGATTCGGACAGCTTGTAGGCATCAGTCGAACCACTCATAGACATAGTTCGAACAAAATACCCGATTCGATTTTAAAAAAGATTTTCAAAAAATCTCTCATCCCTCACTTAAATCTTCTAAAACTCGCATAAACAGGGAGTTTTTGAAAAATAATCCCTCACTCAATCCCTCACCTCATCCCTCCCTAATCTCTCACCCAATCTCTCACATGGCAATTATATGCCAGACTATGAAAGTGAGGGTTAATGTGAGGAATTAGGGAGAGATATGTGAGAGATAAGGGAGGGATAAAAATAATCTCTCATATGCCGAAACGCCTGTGTTTATGCGGGTTTTGAGAGATTATGTGAGAGATGAGGGATTTTTGTCAAAACCTGCGCGTGTGTGAAACCACCAAATAATTGGGGCAAAAGGCGCAGATTTGTGACAAATGGGACAATTGGGACAGGGATTTTTATTATCTTTGCAGCCGAAATTGCGTGATATGAACGAGACTAACAAGGGATTTATACAGTTGCACTTGAGTGTGATGTTGGCGGGCTTTACGGGATTGTTTGGCCGACTGATAACGCTGAACGAGGTGGATATAGTGTGGTATCGCATGGTGTTTACCAGTGCTATTCTGCTGGTGTTTACTGGTCTGCCCAAGGTGGGTTGGCGCAAGTTTCTGCAGTTGTGCGGTTGTGGAGCGCTATTGGGATTCCACTGGATATTGTTTTACGGCAGCATCAAGGCCTCGAACGTGTCGATAGGTGTAATCTGTTTCTCGCTGATAGGATTCTTTACGGCCTTACTGGAACCGATTATTTACAAGCGTCGACTTTCGTGGACGGAGCTGCTGTTCTCGCTGATAACGGTGGCTGGCGTATTGTGTATTTTTTCATTTGACGCTCGCTATCGCTACGGCATAATGATTGGCGTGGTGTCGAGCGCTGTGTGTGCGCTCTATGCCATCTGCAACAAGAAGGTGAGTGTGGGCGTGCGCAGTCGCACGGTGCTAATGTATCAGATGTCGGGCGGACTGGTACTGGTATCGATGATCATCCCATTGTATCTGATGATTTTCCCATCACAACAACCTGTGGTGGTGATACCCAGCGGATCGAACCTGTGGCTGATGCTGTGCCACTCGCTGTTCTGCACAGTGGCTATGTATCTACTTCAGATTCAGGCACTTAAACGCCTCTCGGCCTTCACCGTAAATCTAAGTTACAACCTCGAACCGTGTTACACGATCATACTAGCTTTCCTCATCTTCGGCGAGGGCCGAGAGATTAACTTCTCGTTCTACATCGGCATAGGCTTGATACTACTAAGCGTGCTGCTGCAAACCAAGCGCGCCTGGAGCCGATAGCAGGTGATTATCTTACCACATCTTCTTTCTTAAGTTCTACCACCTTGCCGTAGCGGGCGAGGGCTTTCAGGTCGGTGAGTTTCTTGTCGCCGATGATGATCCACACGCGATTGTTGTTGCCTGCGAAGCGCTGCTGGTGGAACTGGATGATGTCCTGAGCAGTGATACCAGGCAGCAGTCGGGCTTTGGCGGCATTGGGGTCGACAGTATTGCCCAGCATACGCTGATTGGCTACGAAAGCTGGCATATTGCGGAAGGCTGGATAGCTGTTCTGTATGTCGTTGAGCACGCTCTGTCGGGCGGCATCCAGATTGTTCTCCTTCATAGGCATCTGGCGCAGCAGCGAGTCGACTGTAGCAAGTGCTTCCATCGTCTTGTCGGCCTGAGTGCCAGTGGCTGTGATATAGCCCTGAACAGCCTCAGGATGCAGGGCAAGACTGGTGGTATAAGCGCGGCCGCCAGTGCTGTAGGCCAGCGAGCGGAACTCGCGTACATTCTGGAAGAGTACTGACGACATGCTACCGCCGAAATACTCGCCAAAGAGCGATAGTTTGGCACGATCGTCGGCTGTGGGAAGAGCGCCGATGGCATCGTAGCTTACCACGTAGTTCTGACGCGACTTGGGCACGTTGTAGAAGTAAACTGTAGGCTCTGTGTACTGCTGCAATGGGCGGAAGGTATCGGCCGCCTTGCGTGTACACTGACTGAGTGGTAATGTCTGCTGTGCGGCCGCTGCAACGTCATCTATTGACTTGGTGCCGCAATACATCAACTCGCAATCGTACTGCTGCAACTCGCGGAACAAGCTGAGCAGATCTTCGTTCTTAAGCGCCTTAATCTCCTTCTTACTAAGCTGGTTCAGGTACGCAGATTTGCTGCCGTACATCACGAGTTCGCGCATCGGAGCGAGCACATCGTCTTTCTGTTTGCCAAAGCTCTTGCGGTCCACCTTATCGGCATCCTTGGCATCCTTAAGTGCCTCATCGTCGCCCTTGGCCGATCGCAGGAAGTGCGCAAGCAGGCGGAGTGCTGGTTCGAACTGCTTATCAGGACCTGTAAGACTGAATCCGAATGTCTGGTTGCCAGCGCTCACATCCATCGTGGTGTTTATCTGCTGCCAAGCCTTCTCCAGCTGCTGTTTCTTGAGCGAATCGGTGCCTAGCGACAAGAGATACGAACTAAGAACATCGAGTGCCGGTGTGTGCAGCTTGCCATCCTTGAATCGCAGGTTAAACGTAAAGAAATTGTTGATAGGATTCTTCTTATAATATAAGGTGACGTGGTCATTAAGCTGCTTGGTATCTGCAGCCGTCTGCAAGTCGACGGTGCGTATATCTGCCTGATTTACAGGTATTTGCTCCAGCTGGCGGGCAAAGTCTGACTTGGCGTCAGTATTCTTTGGCGAAATGGGTTTGTAGCCTGGTTGTTTCAGTGTCTCCTTCTTAGGTGTGCCGTATTTCTTTACCAGCGTTATGTAGTTGGCGCCGTAGTACTTCTTGGCAGCAGCCACTACATCGGCCTTGGTCAGGCGCTTAATGCTCTCAATCTTATCGAGTGCATCCTGCCAGGTCTTGCCTTTCGAGAACAGATCTATCAACAGTTCAGAGCGATCGTCGATGGTCTCCAGTTTCTGCTCAGCACTCATCACCATCTCTTGTTTCAGGGCCTCAAGCTGGCTGTCGCTAAAGTTGCCGTCCATCACCCGTCGAACCTGTTCCATCACACGCTCCTCAGCAGTCTTCATCTTTCCCAACAGCTTTGGGATGATGAGCACGGCTGTACCAGCGGCATCGTCGAAACCTACGTTCAGAGCGAGCGAAGCCATCACCTTATGTTCGTTCATCAGCGAGTCGAGCAGCCCTGCCTTGCCGTTAGAAAGCAGCCCGTTGGCCAATTCCAAAGCGTTCGCATCAGGCTCATAGTCGGTTGCCCCTTTGAATACCAAAACCTCTGCGCCAATAAGCGGTATGGGTAATGTAACCTCCTGTCGCTCGCCAACCCGAATTTCAGGCATCGGGCTATATCCACGCTGTGGAACAGGGCCCGTCTGCACGCGCCCAAATGTCTTCTCAAGCAGGGCAGTAAGTTCGTCGCTGGGAGTAATGTCGCCACACAGAATCAGGCCCATATTCGAGGCCACATAGTACTTCTTGTAGAAATCGGCCATATCCGACAGGCGTGGGTTCTTCAGGCTCTCAGTAGAACCAATGATGGGATAGGCATAAGGCTGAGTCTTGAACACAGCACCCATAACCTTCTCCATAGCATCGCCCATACCATCGGCCGAACGGTTCTTTTCTTCGTACACATTCTCAAGTTCGCCCTGGAATCCACGATACACTGGAGTCATCAATCGTTCAGAGTTGAGCCAGCACCATTGCTCGATGAAATGGGGCAAAAACTCATTATGATAGTAGGTCATATCATAACCAGTACCCGCATTCAGACCACTACCGCCATATTTAGATATCAGTCGATTGAACTCGTTGGGAATAGAAAGATCTGCAGCCTTAATACTTAACTCGTTGATTTTCAGCTGAATATGACTACGTTCGGCATCATCCTTGGTCTGCGAAAGCAGGTCGTACTGGGCAGAGATGCTATCCAGCAGAGGCTTTTCGGCAGTGTAATCGATAGTGCCCAAGCGGTCAGTTCCTTTAAACATGATGTGCTCAAAGTAATGGGCAATACCTGTGTTAGGGCAGTCCTTTGCTCCAGCCCTTACAACAACTGCACCAAAAACTTTGGGTTGTGAGTGGTCTTCGTTAAGCCAAACGGTCATGCCGTTGCTCAACTTTAGTTCTTTAACTTCTAACTGCGCCGCAGCTGTGATTGTTGTGAGCAATGCGGCGATTGAGAAAACAACTCGTTTCATAGGTTATAACTTACTTTTTTATTTAAATCGGTGCAAAAATACAAAAATATTCGTATCTTTGCAACCGTAATAATAAAAAAGGAAAAAGATTATGAAGAAACTGTTTTTGACTATGTTGCTGTCAGCCGCATTCACTATGGGCTGGGCACAAAATGCTAACGATGCGTTTATGACGATCGAAGTAGATGGTTTCCATCACACACTAGAAAACAGTGGCGACGACTGCGTGTTAGTAGATGTCCGTACCCCAGCAGAATACAAGGAGGGACATCTGAAGGGTGCAATCAACATCGATGTAAAGGACAGCCTGACATTTATGAACAAAGCCAAAGAGATGCTGCCAAAGGATAAGACCGTGATGGTTTACTGCCGCACAGGTCGTCGCAGCGCAGACGCAGCTGGAAAACTGGCAGCCGAAGGATACTTTGTATTCAATCTAGAAGGCGGCATAGTGGCTTGGAAAGAAGCAGGAAAGGAGACAGTGAAGTGATATTAAAGTATGATGTAATCGTCATCGGTGGCGGTCATGCTGGTTGTGAAGCAGCTTGTGCCTCGGCCAACATGGGCGCCAAAACTTGTTTGGTGACGATGGATATGAACAAGATTGCACAGATGTCGTGCAATCCTGCTATAGGCGGAATAGCTAAAGGTCAGATAGTCAGAGAGATAGACGCGTTAGGTGGACAGATGGGACTAGTGACTGATGCCACATCTATACAGTTCCGTATGCTCAACGTGGGCAAGGGACCAGCCGTATGGAGTCCTCGTGCCCAGTGCGATCGCGGCAAGTTTATTTGGGAATGGCGCAAACATATCGATGAAACCGATAATTTGGATGTGTGGCAGGACCAGGCCGACGAACTACTTACAGAGCCCATTTCAGGCTCTGAAAGTGGCGATATTCGTGCCATTGGAGTGCGCACCATCTGGGGCACAGAGATATATGCCAAGAGCGTAGTTATCACCGCAGGTACTTTCCTCAACGGACTGATGCACATCGGCCGCAAGATGGTGCCAGGTGGTCGTATAGCCGAACCAGCAGTTGCCCATTTCACCGAGAGTATCACCCGTCATGGTGTAGTTTCGGCCAGGATGAAGACTGGTACTCCTGTACGTATCGACAAGCGTTCTGTACACTTTGAGGATCTGGAAGAGCAGCCAGGCGAGAGTCGTCCATACCAGTTCAGCTATATGAATAAAGGTGGTGCACTGAAGCAGATGCCTTGCTGGACAGTGAACACAAACGCCGAAGTACACGAGATGCTGAAGAGCGGACTGGAGGATTCACCGCTATATAACGGTCAGATTCAATCGATAGGTCCGCGTTATTGTCCATCTATCGAGACCAAGCTTGTTACCTTCCCTGATAGAGACAAGCACCCCCTATTCTTGGAACCAGAGGGCGAGGATACCAATGAGATGTACCTAAACGGCTTCTCATCGTCGCTACCAATGGACGTGCAGATTGAGGCACTCAAAAAGATGCCAGCTTTCAGAGACGTAAAGGTATATCGTCCTGGTTATGCGATAGAATACGATTTCTTCGACCCAACACAGCTGAATCACTCGTTGGAATCGAAGATTATTGATGGATTGTTCATGGCCGGACAGGTGAACGGCACCACTGGATACGAGGAGGCTGGCGGACAAGGAACACTGGCAGGAATCAATGCTGCACTGAAAGCAGGCTGTGCTGCCAGCGAAACAGATGCTGCCAACAGAGAGTTCATACTGCATCGCGATGAAGCATATATCGGCGTATTGATCGATGATTTGGTAACAAAAGGTGTCGACGAACCATATCGTATGTTCACATCGCGCGCAGAGTATCGCATACTTCTCCGTCAGGATGATGCCGACGCCCGACTTACAGAAAAGGGCTACGAGCTAGGTATCGTAAAGAAAGACCGCTACGACTGGTGGATGGAAAAGAAACAAGCCATCGAAGAAATCGAAACTTTCTGCCAGAACTTCGCGATAAAACCAAAACTGATTAATCCAACTCTCGAGGCTCTGGGCACTACCCCACTCCAGTTTGGATGCAAGTTGATAGAGCTGGTTAATCGTCCGCAGTTGAATCTTAAAAAACTCTCAGATGCGATTCCATCATTAAAAGAGGTATTAGATCGTCCGAATAATCGTAAGGAGGAAATAACAGAGGCGGCAGAGATTAGAATGAAATATAAAGGTTATATCGATCGTGAACGCCTAGTGGCCGACAAAATGCATCGTTTGGAGAACATCCGTATTCGCGGAAGATTCAATTACGAAGAACTTCAAGGTCTTTCTACAGAATGTCGCCAGAAGTTGACAAAGATTCAACCAGAGACGTTGGCACAAGCTAGTCGCATCCCTGGCGTATCGCCAAGCGACATCAACGTGCTTCTGGTACTGTTAGGAAGATAATGTTCCACGTGAAACATGGGCTAAGTAACAAACATTATAACTCACTGATTATGAACAACAAAACACTGCTTGACAATCTGCGTTGCATACCAGATTTCCCAAAGAAGGGCATCAACTTCAGAGACGTAACAACCCTCTACAAGAATGCCGAGTGCTTACAGATTATGCTCGACGAAATGGAAGCGCTCTACAAAGACAAGGGCATAACCAAGATCGTTGGAATCGAGAGTCGCGGTTTTATCATGGCCGCTGCCCTAGCCGCAAGATTAGGTTGCGGAATGGTGATGGCTCGCAAACCAGGAAAGTTACCCTCTACAGTCATCAAGGAATCATTCTCTAAAGAATACGGTGTAGATACCATCGAGATGCACATCGATTCTATCGACGAGAATGATGTAGTACTGATACATGACGACCTGTTGGCAACAGGAGGTACTGCAAAGGCAGCTTACAATCTGGTACAACACTTCCACCCCAAGAAGGTTTACATCAACTTTATCATAGAGATAAGAGACGAGGGACTGCACGGCAGAGACGAGTTTAAAGACATAGACCTGACTACGTTACTCACCATCTAACAAATGTTCCACGTGAAACACAATCTCGCGAAACGCTTTCGTTTAGGGGCTTTCGCGAGATTGACAATAAAAAAAGGCAAAAGATGACGAAGGAAGAAAATGAGAAAAGACTTGAGTATCTGAAAAGGATAGTAAGACGGTTGCCAGACAAACCTGGCAGCTATCAGTTCTATGACGAGGAGCATACAATTATATATGTAGGTAAGGCTAAGAGTCTGAAGAACAGAGTATCGAGCTACTTTCATACAGAGGTAGATAGATTCAAGACTAAAGTTCTGGTAAGCAAGATATTCGACATTAGTTATACCGTAGTAAATACAGAAGAGGATGCTCTACTGTTAGAGAACTCTCTCATCAAGAAATACAACCCAAGATACAACGTGCTATTGAAGGATGGTAAAACCTACCCTAGCATATGCATCACCAACGAATTCTTCCCTCGTATATTCAAAACAAGAACTATTAACAAGAAATGGGGTTCATACTATGGTCCATACGCTAAGGTTAGTGCTATGTACGACGTGCTAAACCTTATAAAAGAACTATATAACCCACGAACCTGTCGCCAACCTATAACAAAAGAAGGTATAGAAAGCGGCAAATATCGCGTTTGTCTAGACTATCATATCAAGAAATGTATGGGTCCATGCGTAGGAAAACAGAGCTACGAAGACTATCAAAAAAACATTTCTCAAGCTCGCGAAATTCTGAAAGGAAACACCCGCGAGGTACTAAGAGACCTGAAGGACGAAATGCTTAGACTATCAGAGGAACTAAGATTCGAAGAGGCCGAAGAAGTAAAGCGCAAATACCTGACACTGGACGGGTTTGTAAGTAAGAGTCAGATAGTAAGCCAAACCATCGATAAAGTGGATGTATTCTCGATAACTTCTGATGAAAAAATGGCTTTCATCAACTACATTCACGTATCAAACGGAACTATAAACCAAAGTTTTACTATAGAATATAAGAAGAAACTGAACGAGACAGACGAAGAGCTATTGCAGCTAGGTATAGTAGAATTGCGAGAACGTTTTAAGAGCGATTCTAAGGAAATAATCGTGCAAGAAGAAGTAGATGTAGAACTGGATGGAGTGAAGTTTACTGTACCCAAACTAGGAGATAAAAAGAAGCTTCTGGATCTATCAATAATGAACTGTAAGGAGTACAAATTCGACCGTTTGAAACAGGCCGAAAAACTTAATCCCGAACAGAAGCAAACGCGACTGATGAAGGAGTTACAAGACAAACTTCACCTGCCCTCACTACCCTACCAGATTGAATGCTTTGACAACTCAAATATCTCTGGTACAGATGCTGTAGCAGCATGCATAGTTTTCAAGAAGATGAAGCCATCAAAAAAGGACTACAAGCGATATAACATCAAAACCGTAGTTGGTCCTGATGACTATGCATCGATGAAGGAAGTTGTTCATCGCAGATACTCAAGATTAATCGAAGAAGAACAACCCCTACCCGACCTGATTATAGCCGACGGAGGAAAGGGACAAATGGAGGTAATACGCGAGGTTATTCAGGACGAATTGAACCTCGATATTCCTATCGCCGGACTAGCCAAAGACGATCGCCATCGAACCAACGAACTGCTATACGGATTCCCACCAATAAAGATAGCACTAAAAGTAGAATCAGAACTATTCCATGTGCTCACTCAGATACAGGACGAGGTACATCGTTTTGCCATTACTTTCCATCGAGACAAACGTTCTAAGCGTGCTTTACACTCAGAGCTGGATGATATTAAGGGCATAGGACCAAAGACGCGTGACGAGCTTCTAAATACCCTAAAATCTGTCAAAAAGATACGTGAGGCAGAACTGTCTACCCTATCAGATCTAATAGGTTCAGCGAAAGCAAAGATAGTATACAAGCATTTCCACTCTTAGAGGAAAATATTTGGTAGTTTCAAAATAATGTCGTATCTTTGCGGCAAATTAAGAAAACAAGATGAGAGCAGTAATACAAAGGGTCACCCACGCCAGCGTTACAATTGAGGGACAGATTAAGGGCCAAATAGACAATGGATACCTTATTCTACTAGGCGTTTGCGAGGAGGATTCGATGGAAGATGTAGAGTGGTTGGTTAAGAAAATAGCCAATCTGCGTGTGTTTGGCGATGAGAACGATGTAATGAACCGTTCAATATTGGAAATTAATGGTAACTGCCTGGTAATCAGCCAGTTTACTCTATTTGCATCATACAAGAAAGGCAATCGTCCATCTTGGTTCCGCGCTGGTAGTCATGAGCACTCTATTCCTCTCTATGAAGCCTTCTGCACACAGCTTTCTGAGGCTATTGGCAAGCAAGTTGCCACAGGCGAATTTGGCGCCGACATGAAAGTAGAACTGCTGAACGATGGTCCAGTAACAATCTGCATGGACACTAAGAATAAGGAATAAAAACGATGAAGAAATATCTCAGAGAAATCGAATTAGCAAGTGCCCTACTCCTGATAATCGGCGTAGTGCTGTCGATGATGAAAAGTTACACCACCGGCGTATGGCCATGCAGTGTAGGCTTGCTGATGTTCATTGCAGTATTTCTGTACAAAGCATTCCACTGGAAGCAGTACGAGCGCGATAACAAGCAGTATATCGTAATACTGCTGATTTGCATCTTCCTATTAATCATTCAAATGATAACATCACGATGACGATCAAAGAAGCACAAGAGACGGTTGACCGCTGGATAAAGGAATATGGCGTACGCTACTTTTCAGAGCTAACAAACATGGCAGTTCTGACTGAAGAAGTAGGCGAATTAGCACGCGTAATGGCGCGCAAATACGGCGATCAGAGCTTCAAGCCAGGCGAGAAAGAGAACTTGGGCGAAGAGATGGCAGATATCCTCTGGGTATTGCTCTGCTTGGCCAATCAGACAGGCGTAGATCTTACTGCAGAACTCAATAAATCAATCGAGAAAAAGACGCAGCGAGACTCACTGCGACACATACAAAATAAGAAACTTATGGCATAACAGTTTTAACAATATAACAACAAGCAATTATGGCAGAACACAATCACGAACACGAGCATCATCATCACTTTGAGATGCCACAGAAGAGCCGCATGGAAGAGGTTCTTAGTAAGTACAACCTCGAGATAACAGACGAGGAAGTAAAAGAGGCAGTAAAGGATATTATTGCCAACAAAGTAACCGAGAACGATACTCTAGAGGTAAAGAAATTCCTGATGGGTAGCGTTGAACTTACTACTCTAAAGACCACCGATAGCGACGAAAGCGTACTGGCCTTTACAGAGCGTGTAAACCAGTTCGAAGAGAACTACCCTCACCTACCCCACGTGGCAACTATCTGCGTGTATCCACGCTTTGCAAAAGTGGTTTCTGAGACTCTCGAAATCGAAGGTGTTGAGGTAGCTTGCGTTTCAGGCTCATTCCCATCTTCTCAGGCCCTTATCGAGGTTAAGACTATCGAGACAGGATTGGCCGTTAAAGATGGCGCTACAGAGATAGATATGGTATTAAGCGTAGGTGCATTCCTATCAGGCGATTACGAGACTTGTATCGATGAAATACAGCAGATAAAAGAGGCTTGCGGCGATGCAAAACTTAAGGTTATCCTGGAGACAGGTTGCCTGAAGACTGCAGCAAACATCAAGACCGCATCTATCCTGGCTATGTACTCAGGTGCCGACTATATTAAGACCTCAACAGGCAAGCTTGAACCAGCTGCGACACCAGAGGCTGCATACGTAATGTGTCAGGCCATCAAGGAGTACTACGATGAAACGGGCATTATGATTGGTTTTAAGCCTGCTGGAGGCCTTAACAGCGTGATGGATGCACTGATATACTACACCATCGTAAAAGAGGTTCTAGGCGAAAAATGGCTTACTAACCAGATGTTCCGCATGGGTACATCACGCCTGGCCAACCTACTGCTAAGCGAGGTAATCGGCGAAGAAGTGAAATTCTTCTAATTAACGATAAGCTCAGTCCTCCAGTAAGAGGACTGCAGTCCTTTAAAAGCAGTACTCCAATCCTTTAACGCGAGGACTGGAGTACTTTCATTTATGTACTGAAGCAAATACAAACTAGATATTTCGCTGAGCTACGTATTCTAGATAAGCACTGAAGGCAGGCTTGAGCTCTGGTTTCACGCATTCATCTATAAATGTCTGAGCCTCCTTAGCAAACTCTCCCATCTTCTTCTCTGCATATTTGATACCTCCGTACTGCTTGGCAAACTCAACTAAAACAGCGATTTCATCAGAATTAATCGAGCCATTCTTTACCTTCTTGGCAAGAGTCATCATAGCTGATGACTCGTAGTGAGTAAGCGAATAGATAATTGGCAAAGTAAGCTTACCTTCAAGCATATCATTGCCAGTAGGCTTACCTATCTCTTTAGAGTCGTAATAATCAAAGATGTCATCACGAATCTGGAAAATCATACCGATATTATGTCCGAATTTTGCAGCCTTCTCTACCACATCGCGAGAAGCACCTACAGAAATAGCTCCAAGCTTACAACAAGCCTCGAATAGCACTGCAGTCTTCTTGTCAATTACCTGATAATAAACGTCTTCCGAAATATCCTTATTAGAAATATTCGATAATTGAAGAATCTCGCCTGCAGCAAGAGTACGACCAAGTTCAGCTAATTCTTGTACGATTTCATGATTATTCGACAAAGCCACACGTAGCAAGGCTGTAGACAGAATATAATCGCCCACCAAAACGGCCACCTTATTATTATACTCAGCATTAACTGATGGCTGACCACGACGTTCAGAACTTTCGTCTACCACATCATCGTGCACCAAACTGGCAGTATGTAACAACTCAAGTCCAAGAGCCGCATTCTGTGTAACATCATTAACACCACCAAAGTTCTTGGCTGCAAGCATTATCAGTATAGGACGCATACGCTTTCCGCCACGCTGACGGATATGCGACAAAACCGACTCGAGCAATCCCTCACCCTGCGACAAACACTGTTGAAACAACGCAGAAAAGTCGTTCAACTCTGTTGCAATAGGCCTTCTTATAGTTGACAAATAATCCATAACAAACAGAAATTTTGGCACAAAAATAAGAAATAATTCCGTTATTAAGAAATAATTTGGTAATTTTGAGCCGAAAATTAAGAAAGTTATGCAGAAATTGTTTCTTTTAGACGCTTATGCGCTTATTTATCGCAGCTATTATGCGTTCATCAAAAACCCAAGAATCAACTCTAAGGGGCTGAATACAAGTGCCATTATGGGATTCCTGAACACCCTGAACGAGGTATTGACAAAGGAGAAACCAACCCACATAGGAGTAGCATTTGATCCACACGGGCCAACCTTCCGTAGCGAGGCATTTCCTGCCTACAAAGCTCAGCGTGAGGAGACTCCTGAGGATATACGCAAAGCAGTTCCTATCATTAAGGATCTGTTGAAAGCATATCGTATACCCATACTACAAGTAGACGGATACGAAGCAGATGACGTGATAGGAACATTGGCAGAAAAAGCCGGTTCCATCGGAGTTGAGACCTATATGCTCACGCCCGATAAGGACTACGGACAACTGGTGCGCGACAATGTTTTCATATATCGCCCACGTCATGGTGGCGGATATGAGACGATGGGACCCAAGGAGGTTTGCGAGAAATATAGCATCCCCTCCCCTATGGCCGTAATCGATCTGCTGGCACTGATGGGCGACTCGGCCGATAATTTCCCTGGTTGTCCTGGTGTGGGAGAAAAAACTGCCGCAAAACTCATCGATGAATTCGGAAGTATTGAACAGTTGTTGGCACGTTCATCAGAAATAAAAGGTAAACTTCGTGAAAAGGTTGAAGAGAATATCGATGACATCAAGATGAGCTACTTCCTAGCAACCATCAAAACAGATGTGCCCATCGAACTGGATATGGAAAGTTTGAAACTCGTGGAACCTAACGAGGACGAACTTGGCAAACTTCTGCTCGAACTGGAGATGAAGAGCTTCGCTGACCGAGTTCTTAAAAAAAGCCAAAAACCGCAAAAAGTAGTAAATCAGCAACTCGATCTCTTTGCAGAATTCGCGGCCGACGGGCAAGCTGTGTACGAAAACACGAGTTTTGAGACGTTAAAAACAACGCCACACAACTACCAACTAGTTGAAAATCAGGAGGATTTGAAGAAACTTCGTGATTATTTCTTGACAAACAGAATTCTCAGTCTAGACACAGAAACAACTTCTACATCTGCTATCAACGCAGAATTGGTAGGTTTGAGCTTCGCCGTGAAGGAATTTGAGGCGTTTTACGTGCCAGTTCCTGTCAATCGTGAAGAAGCGTTGCAAATTGTTAATATCTTTAAACCCGTCTACGAGAACCCAGAAATTTTAAAAATTGGTCAGAATTTGAAGTACGACTTAGAGGTATTAAGAAATTACGGCATCGAACTGAAAGGTAAGATGTGGGACACTATGATTGCCCACTATCTCATCCAACCCGAACTTCATCATAACATGGACTACATGGCTGAGATTTATCTCAACTATCAAACCATCCACATAGATGAACTCATCGGACCAAAGGGCAAGAACCAAAAATCTATGCGCTCTCTCCTACCCTCACAAGTCTACGAGTATGCCGCTGAGGATGCAGACATCACTCTCCGACTGAAGAACAAGCTGGAACCAGAACTGAAGAAGGCTGAGTGTGAAGACCTATTCTATAATATAGAGATGCCACTGATGCCTGTTTTGGCAGAAATGGAGATGAACGGAGTGTGTCTGGACACAGAATCGCTAGCCGAAACGTCAAAACAGTTTACCAACCGTATGAACGAAATCGAAACACGTATCTACGAATTGGCAGGTGAACGATTCAACATCGCTTCGCCAAAACAAGTGGGCGAAATACTCTTCGACAAACTTAAAATAGTAGAGAAAGCCAAGAAAACAAAAACAGGTCAGTACGTCACATCGGAAGAGGTGCTGCAACAGCTAAAAAATAAGCACGAAATAGTAGCTGACATATTGGAACACAGAGGGTTAAAGAAGTTGATAGGCACCTATATCGATGCCCTACCCAAGCTTATCAACCCCAAAACTGGTCATATCCACACATCATTTAATCAAACGATTACTGCTACTGGCCGCTTATCTTCATCTGATCCTAATCTGCAAAACATCCCTATCAGAGGCGAGGATGGAAAGGAGATTCGCAAGGCGTTTATCCCCGAGCCAGGATGTCTGTTCTTTTCAGCAGACTATAGTCAAATAGAGCTACGCGTGATGGCCCATCTGTCGCAGGATACAGAGATGATAAAAGTGTTTAGAGAGGGCAAGGATCTGCACGCAGCAACAGCTGCCAACATCTATAAAAAGCCTATAGAAGAGGTTACACGCGATGAGCGAACCAAGTCAAAGCGAGCCAACTTTGGTATCATCTATGGTATCACAGTGTTTGGTTTGGCAGAACGACTAGACATCCCTCGCGACGAGGCTAAGATGCTAATAGACGGATACTTTGACACCTTTCCACAGGTGCACGACTATATGGAAAAGTCTAAAGAAGTGGCTCGCCAGAAGGGCTACGTCACTACCCTATTCGGCCGTCGCCGCTATCTGCCAGACATCAACAGCCACAACGCTACCGTACGTGGATTTGCAGAACGAAATGCCATCAACGCCCCGATTCAGGGCACTGCTGCTGATATAATAAAGGTGGCTATGATTCGCATCTTTAATCGCTTTAAAGCCGAGGGAATACGCTCTAAAATGATTCTGCAGGTACACGACGAATTGAACTTCTCTGTATTTCCAGAAGAGAAAGAAAAAGTTGAGAGCATTGTGCTTGAAGAAATGCAGAATGCTCTCAACTTGAGTGTTCCCTTGGTAGCCGACTCTGGATTTGGCCAAAACTGGCTAGAAGCCCACTAATTAGTAATTGAACGACGATCCGCCAAGGAACTCGCGAAGCAGCGATGTTGGTGGAATCTGAGTCTCAGGAATGGGACGGATATATCGAAGGAATTTCAGCAGGCGATAGGCTTCTGAATATTCCTTCGAGTCTTCTGGTACCTGCTCTAAAAGCGGCTCAGCCTGACTCTTTATCACTGCCAACTCGAACAGCATAGCGGTGTTAAACATCGCATCAGCATTCTCCTGGAAAGGGAAAATCCACTTGTTCTCTCCAGCCCTAACGCTTGGCCAGCGACGGATAGTTTCCTGAGCATTAACACCACGATACTTATAGTCGCGGATAATGCGACGAAGCAGACGATTATCTGTGGTGGGCACATAGTTATGATTATCAAGCAGAATAGTAGTAAGAGCCGAAGCATAAATGCGGAAAATCTGGTCGTTAGGAATCTCAGAAGTAAGTTCTGGATTCAAGGCATGAATACCCTCAACCACCAATACTTCGTTGCCCTTAAGCTGCAGCTTCTTTCCACTCCACTCGCTCATACCTTTCTGGAAATTATAGCGAGGTAGCTCTACCTCATCTCCCCTAAACAACGCTGCCAACTGCTCATTAAGAAGAGGGAGATTAAGTGCATGCAGATGTTCAAAATCGTAGTCGCCCTTATCGTCCTTAGGTGTCTTGTCGCGATCCAAGAAGTAGTCGTCGAGCGAGATACCTACAGGATGGATTCCGTTGACAGCCAGCTGTACGCTAAGGCGCTTGCAAGTAGTGGTCTTGCCAGATGACGAAGGACCTGCAATCAGCACCAGCTTAATACCCTTTCGTTGTGCTATCTCATCAGCAATCCTCGCAATCTTCTTCTCCTGAAGTGCTTCGCTTATCTGTATCAGTTCAGAAGAATAGCCATTCATAATTGTCTCGTTCAGGTCGCCAATGGTTCGCAATCCCAGGATATCCTGCCACTGATGATGCTCCTTGAAGATACCAAACATCTTGTCTTGATGCGTCATCTCACCCAACTCGTTTGGATGCTCGCGCGAAGGCAGTCTCAGTAGCAAACCATCAAAGTATTTCTCAACTCCAAACAGATAAATCTGCTTGGTATTTGTCAACAGCGATCCGTAGTAATAATCCACATAACCATCTATATCATAATAGGTGGTAAACAGTCTTCCAGTACTCTTCAGCAACTTAACCTTAGAGCGATTATGCAGACCATCAAACATTTCGATAGCCTCCTTGGTAGTTGTCTCATGACGATGGATAGGATAACCAGCATCGATAATCTCCTGCATGCGACGACGAATAGCGCCTGCATCATCGAGCGTAACAGGACGTCCGATGTTAAGATTGACATAGTAACCATTGCTAACAGGTATGTCGATAGACACCTTACAAGGTGTAAACAAATCGTGAGCAGCCTTGCAGAGTACAAAGAACAGGCTGCGAGTATAAGCACGCGACCCGCTCGGCGAAGTGATATCAAGAAACTCTACCTGCTTCTGCTTGTACACACGATAGTGCATACCCTCTACCTTATTATTTACATTGGCCGAAATAGGGCCGTGTTCGATCTCTACGCCTGACAATGCATACACCTCTTCGATAGTAGAACCAACAGGAACCTCTACTACCCTATCATTGTTTAAAACGTGAACTTTCACCAATTTTTCCATATGCAATATTTAATGTTTAAGCTAAAATTTCTCTGCAAAGATAACATTTTTCTGAAATCTTAACCGAATATTCCGAGTTTTTTTATAACTTTGTAGCCGAATTACTAAATATAGATACGTATTTTATGTCAATCTGGATTATTTTCAAACTTCTGGGATCGCTTGCACTGTTGATGTTCGGTATGAAGTCGATGAGTGAAGCGTTGCAGAAGATGGCGGGTCCACAATTACGTCATGTATTAGGTGCGATGACTACCAATCGCTTTACTGGCATGCTTACTGGTATGCTTGTTACAGCCTCCGTACAATCATCTACAGCCACCACTGTGATGACTGTTTCGTTTGTTAATGCAGGCTTGCTTACCTTGGCCCAAGCCATTTCAGTCATCATGGGTGCCAACATCGGAACCACACTTACCGCATGGATCATGTCGGCTGGTATGTCATTCGATATCACCAGTGCCGTATATCCTGCATTCTTCCTAGGAATCATACTGATTTACCTTAAGAAATACCGCTATATAGGCGACTTCCTGTTTGGTTTGTCGTTCCTGCTTTTAGGTTTGGGAACACTACGAATGACGGGTACAGAGATGCATCTGGGCGAGAATCAGGCCCTACTCGACTTCTTTGCGTCGTTCGATCCAGAATCATTCCTTACTACGCTGATATTCTTGTTCCTTGGAGGTGTGATGACCTTCTGCGTACAATCGTCAGCAGCAGTTATGGCTATCACCATGATACTGTGCTCTAGCGGAGCACTTCCTATCTATCAGGGTATCGCGCTGGTTATGGGTGAGAACATTGGTACCACCATTACCTCAAACCTCGCAGCCCTATCGGCCAACACTCAAGCTCGTAGAGCTGCCCTAGCCCACATGTTCTTCAATGTGTTTGGTGTGGTGTGGATTCTATTTGTGTTCCGTCCGTTCATCGATGCTGTTTGCGGAATGGTAGGTTATGACGTAACGATGACCAAGGGTGCTGTTGAAACCAGCGTGTTCCTTGCAAACGCAGCCAAACTAAGCTTTGTACTAGCCGCATTCCATACATGCTTCAACGTGGCCAACACCTTTATTCTGATATGGTTTATCCCACAGATTGAGCGATTTGTATGCTGGGTAATCAAGCCCAAGAAGGTAGACGAGGAAGAGGATTTCCGTCTGCACTTTATCACCGCTGGCTTCATGAAGACTCCAGAACTTTCAGTACTCGAGGCTCAGAAAGAAATCCAGTCGTTCTCAGAACGTATGCAGCGAATGTTCAACATGGTTCGTGAGTTGCTCAACCTCTCGTCGAGCTCTAGCAACAAGAAGGATAATCGCGACGGCGAGTTCAACAAACTATACTCGCGCATCGAGAAGTACGAAGGCATCAGCGACAACATGGAACTTGAGATTGCCAACTATCTTAATAATGTGAGTGATGCTCACCTGTCAGACGACTCTAAAGCCAAGATTCGTGCTATGTTGCGCGAAATCAGCGAGTTAGAGAGTATTGGAGATGCTTGTTTCAATATGGCTCGTACCATCTCGAGAAAGTATAACGGCAAGCAGGATCACTTCAACGACAAGCAGTACGAACACATACACCAGATGATGGAACTTACAGACCAGTCGCTATCGCAGATGAATCGCCTGATGATGGGTCGTAAGGAGACATTCGATGTGAATCGTACCTTCAACATCGAGCACGAAATCAACAACTTCCGCGACCAACTGAAGTCGCAGAACATCAACGATGTAAACAATCGCGAGTACACTTACGCCGTTGGTACCATCTATATGGACCTGATAAACGAGTGCGAGAAACTGGGCGACTACGTAGTAAACGTGGTTGAAGCTCGTATGGGATTGAGATAATCCCCTATCCTACCCAAAATATTCCCACGTTGGGAATAAAATGTTCCCTGCGTGGGAATGTTTTGTTCCCAACGTGGGAATAATTTATAGGCCTAAAGTTTGGCTGTTTCGATAATAATGATTACCTTTGCAGCCGATTATCAAGGGGTGCCCACGAGTGTGGGCTGAGATGATACCCTCTAACCTGATCTGGATTATACCAGCGTAGGGATGGATAGCAGGCTTAATCAATAAAAACTCTACCCCCTTAACATTATTAATTATTGGTACTATTACGGTATGAAAAGATTATTTTTAGGAACTGCTGCATTAGTATGTGCAGTTAGTGTAAATGCACAGCACAAAGCAGCTCTCTACGATTCTACACATGTAGAAGCGCTAAGCGAGATTGTAGTAAAAGGTGTTAGAGCGCAGAAGAATGCGCCATTTGCTGTGGCAAACATCAAGAAACAGGAACTCAATGCTTTCTCAAAGACAGGTAAGGAGTTACCATTCCTTTTCGCTCAAACCCCAGGCGTGCTGGCTTGGAGTGAGAACGGACTGGGCACAGGTACAACCTATATGCGAATTCGTGGTGCAGGCGATTCGCGCATCAATGTAACTCTGGATGGTGTTCCCTTGAATTCGCCTGAGGACCAGTGCGTATTCTGGGCCAACATGAACTCATATGGCTCGCTGTTGGGTTCTGTACAGATTCAGCGTGGTGTTGGTACATCTACCAATGGCGATGGTGCTTTTGGAGGAACCATAGCTCTGGCATCAGCCACTCCAAGTCAGAAGGCTGGGGGAGAGGTATCTGCTTCGTTTGGTTCGTTTAATACATTTAATGTAGGAGGAAAGTTCTCAACAGGATTACTCTGGAATCACCTTATTTTTGATGGTGCTTATCATGAGACAAACACTGATGGATTTATCCACGGAACTAGCGGACGCAGCGGTTCTTACTATGGTGGACTGACATGGGTAGGCAGCAACTTCCAGATTCGATACAAGAACATCGGAAACTTTGAAAAAACCGGTCAAGCATGGAATGGAGTAACCGCTGGCGACAACGACATGAGTCTGATGGATGGAACCTACGGCATCAACACAGGCATCAAGACCTATGAGGATATGTGGAACGCAGGTCTGGGCAAGTACAACTCGCTATACGAACGTCTGACTGGATACGACAAAGATGCTAACGGCAACTATCCAACAGCCCGTTATCAGATGGCCGATGGTAGCTATTGGGACAAGACCACAGACAACTTCTGGCAGAATCACAATATCCTGTCGGCTGCTTACGACATCAATGAGCATTGGAGCACCACAGCATCGCTGCATTACACCTATGGTTACGGCTATTACAATGAATTTCGTTATAATAACAAACTTAAGAAATTCGGACTTAGCTATGATGGTGTAAAGAAGACCGACTTTGTACGCCAAAAAGGTCTGTCGCAGAATACCTACGGCTTTATCTGGAACGCCAATTACAAAGACGAGCTTTGGGACGTAATCGGAGGTTTCTCGCTCCAGGAGTTTGATGGCAACCACTTTGGTTATCTTACATACATCGCCAATGCTGACGTTCGCCAGAAGTATATGTCGAATGGCGACTACAAATACTACGACTCTGACGCCACTAAATTCGATGGCAATGCATTCATTAAGGCTGCTTATCACATTAATGAGCATTGGGATGTGTTTGGCGACTTGCAGTATCGCTATGTAAACTACAAGACTGATGGAATCAACGACAAGTTCTACGAAGAGAGTAGCAACTATTACAACCAGCGTCTCGATATTGACGAGAAATATCGTTTTCTGAATCCAAAAGCCGGTTTCTCTTGGACTCTTGATGGTCATCGTGTTTATGGTTCTTTGGCACTTAGTCATCGCGAGCCTGAGCGTAATAACTTTACTGACAATTACAATTACCCATATCCTAAAGCTGAGCGTCTTTTAGACTATGAATTAGGCTACACCTTCAATAGCGACATCTTCCGCTTTGGTATCAACGGATACTATATGGATTACGACAACCAGTTTGTACAGACAGGTCAGGAGACTGAAATAGGCGAGAAGGTGACAACAAACATCAAGGATTCATACCGTATGGGTATCGAAATCCAGGCAGCTGTTGATCCTTTCTCATGGCTAACCATTGAGGGAAATGCTGCTCTGAGCAAGAACAAGATTAAGGACTTTGACGAGGTGGCCAGTGTGAATTGGGAAGATGACTTCCGTACCATCCACTACGACAACTCTACACTTGCTTTCTCACCATCAACCATCCTCAATGGTTTCGTAAACTTCCATTGGAAAGGTTTACAGGCTGTTTGGCACACCAACTTTGTTAGTCGTCAGTATCTCGATAATACAGAGAACGTAGATCGCTCACTGCCTTGCTATTCGGCTTCTGACGCCAACGTAAGCTACACCTGGAAGCCCAACAAGGCCATCAAGGAGTGCATCTTTGGTCTGAACTTCAACAATATCTTCAATCGTCGTTATGCCGCCAATGGCTGGGTATATTCAAGTATCGTTGAGGATTATGGTCATCCCAACGAGAACCGTTACTACCAGATAGGTTTCATACCTATGGCAGGCTTTACGATGATGGGTAACGTAACACTTCGATTCTAATGACAGACTTTATACTAGCACACTGGCTCGACATCACAACCACGATACTCGGACTGCTCTATATTCTGTTCGAGTATCGGGCCAGTGCCTGGCTCTGGTTCGTAGGATTCCTGATGCAGACACTAGGCATCGTGCTATACTATCAGAAAGGACTCTATGCCGATTGCGGCATGGAGTTCTATTACCTATCGATGACCGTCTATGGTTATTGGAAATGGGTTATGGGAGCAGCCAATAAACAAGCCCTACCCATAACAAGATTCCCACGCAAACTTATCATCCCATGGTGTGCATTGATGCTCACATTATGGGGCATCATCTACTGGCTATTGGTAACCTTCACCAATAGCAATGTTCCTATGGCCGATAGCTTTACTACAGCACTTAGTATCGTAGGCATCTGGGCCTTGGCACACAAGTATCTGGAACAGTGGTTCATATGGATTGCTGTCGACATTGTAACCTGTGTTCTTTACTTCTATAAAGACATCCCATTCAAGGGCGGACTTTACGCACTTTACGTCATAATTGCCATTTTTGGCTACAGAAAATGGAAACAGATGATAGATAATCGCGCTATTTGAGCGGTTTTTCGCAATATAATTTGGCTATCTGCAGCATTTTTCTTACTTTTGCAGCGAATTTATAATTCAGAATGCTTATGCAGACGAACAGTCATTTATCGCGATTAATTCATGACCAGGCCAAGAAGTATGGCGACCGTGAGGTTTTGATCTACAAGGACTTTGGCGGATCAGAGTGGAAATCATATTCGTGGAATCAGTTCTCGGATATGGTCAAGAAGGTGTCTAATGCCTTACTAAATCTGGGTGTAAGAGTACAGGAAAATCTGGGATTATTCTCTCAGAACTCTGTACAGTATCTGTTTTGCGATTTTGGTGCGTGGGGAGTTCGCGCAGTAACAATCCCGTTCTATGCCACCAGCTCAGAGCAGCAGATCCAGTTTATGATCAGCGATGCAAAGATTCGTTTCCTCTTTGTAGGCGAACAGGAGCAGTACGACAAGGCACGTCGGATTTTCTCTACTTGTCCTACACTCGAGCGCATCATCGTATTCGATAAGAACGTACATATTTCATCACTCGACCTCAGCTCGATGTATTTCGATGATTTCCTGAAGTTGGGTGAGAATTATCCCCGTCAGACCGAAGTTGAGTCGCTTCAGGCTCAGGCTTCGATGGAAGATATCGCAAACATCCTATATACCAGCGGAACTACTGGCGACTCAAAGGGTGTGGTACTTACCTGCGGACAGTATAATGCCGCAATGATAGCCAACGACAAGTGTGTGCCTGTTGGCGAGAATGATAGAGTACTCAACTTCCTGCCATTCACTCATATCTTTGAGAAAGGTTGGAAGATTCTGTGCCTTACAGAGGGCGCAACACTCATCGTAAACACCTATCCACAGGAAGTACAGCAGTCGATGAAGGAGACTCATCCCACATGTATGTCTTCTGTTCCCCGTTTCTGGGAGAAGGTATATATGGGCGTACAGGAGCAGATTGAAAAGTCAAGTTTGGCCAAACGCAAACTGTTCCGCCACGCTGAGGCCGTGGGCAAGAAGCATAACATTGACTATGTCTCAAAGGGCAAGCGTCCACCATTGGCACTTCATCTGGAATACGAGATGCTGAACAAGACCGTATTCTCGCTGGTTCGCAAGGAACTTGGCTTGGAGAATGCCCACTTCTTCCCAACAGCAGGTGCAACAGTAAATCCTAAGGTTGAGGAGTTTGTACATTCTATCGGCCTGAATATGATTGTAGGTTATGGCTTGACAGAGAGTCTTGCTACCGTAAGCTGTAATCATCTTGGCAAGCCTTACACCGTAGGTGGAGTAGGCATCCCCATTGAGGGTATCGACATCAAGATCAGCGAAGAGGGCGAGGTATTGCTCAAGGGCCCAACTATCACCAGAGGATACTACAATCGCGAAGACCTTACTAAGGCAGCATTTACAGAAGATGGCTACTTCAAGACAGGTGACTCTGGTTATCTGGAGGGTGGTGAACTGTTCCTTAAGGAGCGTATCAAGGACCTGTTTAAGACCTCTAACGGTAAGTATATTGCACCACAGATGATTGAATCGAAGTTGTTGGTAGACAAGTATATCGACCAGATTGCCATCATCGCCGACCGGCGCAAGTTTGTTTCGGCTCTGATTATCCCTGTATATTCGCTTCTGGAGGAATATGCACGCGAACATCAGATAAAGTTCGAGAACAGAGAGCAGCTCTGCAAGGATCCTAAGATCAACGAAATGATGAAGGAGCGTATCGACACGCTTCAGCAGTCGCTGGCTCACTATGAGCAGATTAAGCGCTTCACCCTGCTTCCTTATCACTTCTCGATGGAAAAGGGAGAGCTTACAAATACATTAAAAATTAAGCGTCGCGTACTGAACGAGAACTACAAGAAAGAGATTGACGCGATGTACGAAGATTAAGATATGATTACTCAGGAACAGCTGAAAGATGTTTTAGAAAGAGCGGATGCACTTCACCGCTACTTGGAAATAGATAAGAAGAAGATAGAATTCGAAGAAGAAGATCTTCGCACCCAAGCTCCTGACTTTTGGGAGGATCGCAAGCGTGCCGAAGAGCAGATGAAGAAGGTGAAGGGCATTAAAAAGTGGCTCGACGGCTATAAGGAGGTTCGCACTCTGGCCGACGAGTTGCAATTGGCGTTCGACTTCTATAAAGACGAGATGGTAACAGAGCAGGAGGTAGATGACACCTATGCCAAAGCCATCAAGGCCATAGAAGACTTGGAGCTTAAGAATATGCTCCGTCAGAAGGAAGACCCCATGGAGGCTGTTCTCAAGATTAATAGTGGAGCAGGCGGCACTGAGGCTCAGGACTGGGCATCGATGCTTATGCGAATGTATATGCGCTGGGCCGAAGCTCATGGATATAAGGTAACTATCTCAAACTTGCTTGATGGTGATGAAGCAGGTATAAAGAGCGTAACCATGCAGCTCGAAGGCGGCGATTATGCATATGGATACCTGAAGAGCGAGAATGGTGTTCACCGTCTGGTTCGCGTTTCGCCATTCAATGCCCAGGGCAAGCGTATGACATCATTTGCTTCTGTATTTGTATCGCCTCTGGTTGATGATACTATCGAAGTATATGTCGACCCAGCAAAACTATCTTGGGATACCTTCCGCAGTAGTGGTGCTGGTGGTCAGAACGTAAACAAGGTAGAATCAGGTGTACGTCTGCGCTATTGGTACACAGACCCAGATACAGGCGAGGAAGAAGAAATCCTCATTGAGAATACTGAGACCCGCGACCAGCCTAAGAATAAGGAGCGCGCAATGACACTGCTCAAGTCGCAGCTATACGATCGTGCGATGAAGAAGCGTTTGGAGGCTCAGGCTAAGATCGAGGCTGGCAAGAAGAAGATAGAGTGGGGTAGTCAGATACGAAGCTATGTCTTTGACGACCGTCGAGTAAAAGACCATCGTACCAACTATCAGACTACAGATGTAGACGGTGTTATGGACGGAAAGATTGATGATTTCATCAAGGCCTACCTGATGGAGTTTCCTGTAAACGACGACGAACAATAACGAATAACAAATAAAAATCATTAAAACTATGGCTCAAATTGCAAAATCAACTAAGTCTACCCAGAAGAAGGAGGCTTATCAAAAGAAACAAGAACAAGGTGGAAAGAAAGTGCTGGAATACATCTTCGGCGCACTCATTATTCTTGCAGTACTGTTTGTTGTATATTCTATTTTCGTAGTATCGTAAATGAGCGGACTGGAAATAGAACGCAAATTTCTTGTAAAGAACAACGACTACAAGCGACTTGCTACTAGTAGCAGTCGTATTTGTCAAGGTTATATCTGCAGCGATCGCGGACGTACCGTCAGGGTACGTATCCGCGATAGCCGCGGATATTTAACAATTAAAGGTCCTTCAGGTATTGGAGGACTTACACGCTATGAATTCGAAAAGGAGATTTCGCTGGATGAAGCACAACACCTGATGAACATCTGCGAGCCAGGCAAGATAGACAAGACTCGCTATATGGTGCCCTGTGGCAAGCATACATTCGAAGTTGATGAGTTTTACGGCGAGAACGAAGGACTGATAATGGCAGAAGTTGAACTTGGGTCAGAGGACGAAGCCTTTGAAAAACCAGATTTTATCGGCCAGGAAGTAACAGGCGATCGCAGATACTATAACTCTTGCCTGCTTAAGAATCCGTTTACCTCTTGGAGCAAAGACTCCAAATAATCAATCCAACAACAGCAGCCAAAGTAACGCCAGAAGCATTGGCTGCAAGATCGAGCCAATCACCACTACGACGTCCACCTGTACAATACTCTTGTATCAATTCTATTGCTCCACTCATCAAGATTGGAGCTAACCAGGCCCAAAAGAACAACTTCTCATAATCCGCCCGTCTATGCTTGCGGGTATATTCTATCCATACTACTATAAACGAACAACCATACATCAGTATATGTACCCATTTATCGATAAACTCAACATTATCAAGTGGCGTCTCAGGAAAAAAAGGAATAAGCGAAAGTATCCATATCATTGCGATACAGATCATCGAGAAGGGATATTTTCTTAAGAAATGAAACAAAAAACTCATATTTACTTGCAATTTCGGTGCAAAATTAAGAAATTATTTATATTTTTGCAACCAAATTAAAAGAAAAGTGAGTATGTCACAACTTGAAAGGGCAAGTTTCGGTAGTAAATTAGGCGTTATATTGGCAACAGCAGGTTCAGCTGTTGGTTTGGGTAACATATGGCGCTTTCCATATATGACAGGCCAAAACGGTGGAGCCATTTTCATTATAATATATGTATTCTGCGTTTTGTTGCTTGGTCTTCCTTGTATGATCAGCGAGTTTATCATTGGGCGCCATGGTCAGGCTAATACAGCTCGTGCCTTCCGCATCATGTCAGGTGATACCATTTGGTCGCTGATTGGATATATGGGAGTACTTACCGGTTTCTTGATTTCAGGCTATTACGCAGTAGTATCAGGTTGGTGTCTCGAATATGTATGGGCTTCTGTTTCTGGCAAGTTGTTAGGTAATCCTGAATACATCAAAGAATACTTCTCCACATTCTCTCAAGACCCCATCAAACCTATTTTCTGGACGCTTATTATTCTTATAGCCACATATCTTATTATTGAGAATGGTGTGCGTAACGGCATCGAAAAGGCTTCGAAACTGCTAATGCCTATATTATTTATTCTTCTGCTTATTATCGTTGTGGCATCGTGTATGCTACCTAATGCAGAGAAGGGTATCGAGTTTATGTTTAAGCCTGACCTATCCAAACTTAATAGCGATGTATTTCTTGGCGCTCTTGGACAGTCATTCTACTCGCTGAGTATTGCTATGGGATGCATCTGCACCTATGCCAGCTACTTCTCAAAGCAAACCAATCTAACATCGGCAGCAGTAAACATCAGTGTTATCGACTTCATGGTAGCGTTGTTGGCAGGTCTCATCATCTTCCCTGCAGCATTCTCTGTAGGAGTTAATCCAGATAGTGGTCCATCACTTATATTCATAACACTACCTAATGTTTTCCAACAGGCTTTTGATAGTATCGCTGGTTTAGGATATATTATCTCTGTACTGTTCTATGCACTGCTGTCGATGGCTGCACTTACCTCCCTGATGTCGCTCCACGAGGTTAGCACAGCATTCCTTGAAGAGGAACTGGGCACTACTCGCAAACGTGCTGCAATATTTGTAACAATAGGATGTATAATTGTTGGCACCATATGTTCGCTGTCATTAGGACCATGGGAAGGATTCCACCTGTTTGGCATGAACATCTTCGACCTCTTCGACTTTGTTACTGGTCAACTATTCCTGCCTATCGTAGGATTCCTGACATGTATCTTTATAGGATGGTTTGTACCACATAAGATAGTACGCGACGAGTTTACTAATATGGGCACCTTGCGAAATGGTAATCTGTTTCACTTCTACATATTCCTTGTGAAGTATGTTTGTCCTATATGCATCTTGTTTATATTCCTTCACCAATTCGGACTTTTGTAAATGGATAAGAGAGGAACATTTGGCAGCAAACTGGCGATAATACTTACTACTGCAGGCTCAGCAGTAGGATTGGGTAATATCTGGCGTTTCCCGTTTATGACGGGACAGAATGGTGGTGCAGCTTTTATTCTTATATATCTTGGATGCGTGCTTATACTTGGCATACCTGGCATGATAAGTGAGTTTATCGTTGGTCGATATTCTCAGTCTAATGCAGCACGAGCTTATGGCAATTTGGGGTTTAAAAAAGCTCGATACGTTGGCTATCTAGGCATTCTCACATCTACAATCATACTTGGTTTTTATGCCGTAGTAGCTGGTTGGTGCTTGCAATATCTGTTTGCCTCGATAGCAGGAAAACTAAATGGAGATACAAATTATATCATCGAATACTTCAAGACCTTCTCAAGCGATCCTATTCAACCCTGCTTGTGGGGAGTTGGATTTGTGCTTATAACACATTACGTGGTGGCCAAAGGCGTGAACGATGGCATAGAGCGAGCATCTAAACTATTGATGCCACTATTATTGATACTCTTGGTTATCCTGGTTGTCGCATCATGTCTACTTCCTGGTGCGTCAAAGGGTATAGATTTCTTGTTGAAACCCGACTTCTCAAAGGTAAGCAGCGATGTATTCCTTGAGGCTTTAGGTCAGGCATTCTTCTCGTTAAGTCTTGGTACTGCTTGCTTATGTACTTATGCCTCGTACTTTAAAAAGGACAGCAACATACTGAAGTCGGCCACACAGATAGCACTACTAGATTCGTTTATAGCCATTTTGGCAGGACTGATGATATTCCCTGCTGCATTCTCTGTGGGTGTACAACCAGATAGCGGACCATCGCTGATATTCATCACACTACCAAATGTGTTCCGTCAAGCTTTCGAGACTATGCCGATTGTTGGCTTTATCATATCCATTTTGTTTTATGCCCTTTTGGTATTTGCAGCACTTACTTCTACCATCTCTATGCACGAGATTGGTACGGCATTCTTCCACGAGGAATTGCATCTGCCCAGAAACAAGGCTACATGGATACTTACCACTGTTTGTGGACTGATAGCAGTATTCTGCTCGCTATCAGTAGGCGCTTATAGTCAACTGCAACTGTTTGGTATGTCGCTGATGGACTTCTGCGATTTCCTCACTGCACAGTTTATGCTGCCTGCTGGCGCATTCTTAACAAGCATATTGATTGGATGGTTTGTCGAGAAGCAACTCATCGCTAACGAGTTTACTAACAATGGAACGCTTAAAGACACGTTTCTGAAAGCATATATTTTCTCGGTGAAGTTCATCGTTCCTCTCTGTATCTTATTAATATTTCTACATCAGTTCCACATTATATGAACAACCATTTTTACTATTATAACAAGTCAGACCGTAAATCATTAATCACATTATTAGTTTTAATAGTATCTGCATTTACTATCATATACCTAGCAGGGGGAGATGAGGCAGATACAAACAAAACGCAAACTGGTGTGCATAAATCATCAAACCATAAAAGCTATAACTACGCCAGCTATACACCAAAGAAAGTTGAACGCTTCGTCTTCGACCCAAATACTGCTGATAGTACACAACTGCTTCGCCTGGGCCTGCAACCTTGGCAGGTTAAGAACATCTACAAGTATCGCGCAGCAGGAGGCATCTATCGAGAACCGCTCGACTTTGCCAAGGTTTATGGACTCACTGTCAAGCAGTATCGTGAACTAGAGCCATACATCCGCATATCTAGCGATTATCTGCCTGCATCTACATTAGTAAAGGGACGCGAGAACTTTAGCCAGAATGTGACAAAAGACTCTGCAACTTATCAACGACCCATTAAGATAAAGGAAACAGAGCACATCGTTCTTAACACAGCTGATACCACATCGCTTGTTACTATACCAGGCATTGGACCTTACTATGCCCGCAAGATAGTGCAGTATGGCAATAGGCTAGGGGGATACGTAAGTGTAGACCAACTTGACGAAATAGAGGATTTCCCTACAGAAGCTAAGAAATACCTGGTAATCAACAACCCCACACCTAAGAAACTTAACATAAACCAACTATCACTCAATGAACTTAAGCGTCATCCCTATATCAACTTCTATCGCGCCAAGGCCATTACAGACTATCGCCGACTGCATGGAGCCATCAAGTCGCTCAATGATCTGCGACTAAATAAAGACTTCACTCCAGATATTATCAAGCGCCTTACGCCCTATGTTGCGTACTGATTTGTTAATAAATCATAGCGAATGATAGTTGATTCGTAGAAATGTTGTATATTTGCAGAATAAACAAAAAACTTTAGAAAGATGTTTGGATTAGGATTCCAGGAGATACTGGTTATTGCACTGATAGTATTGCTGCTTTGGGGCGGCAAGAAGATTCCTGAACTAATGCATGGCCTTGGAAAAGGCGTAAAAAGCTTCAAGGACGGTATGAACGAAGTTACTAACTTAGAAGAAGTAAAAAAGGAAGAACCCGAGAAAAAAGATGAGTGATACGCCCAACTTTACGTTTTGGGATCATCTCGACGAACTCCGTTCTGTCATCATCCGCATCATCGTCATTTCAGTTCTGGCTGCATTGGTGGCTTTCTTCCTGAAAGACGAGTTGTTTGCCATTGTACTAGCACCTCGCAGTAGCGATTTCATCTCTTTCCGTCTGATGGGCGTAGAACCATTCTCCATCCATCTGATGAACACAGGACTAACGGAACAGTTCATGATCCACATGAAAACGGCCCTTTATGCAGGCGTAGTTGTGGCGTCACCTTACATCATCTACCAACTCTTCCGCTTTGTCTCGCCAGCGCTCTATGACAACGAAAGGAAATATGCCACAGCATTGGTGTCGAGTGGTTATCTGATGTTTATGTTGGGCACACTGCTCAATTACTTCTTGATATTCCCACTAACAGTAAAGTTCCTTGGAACCTATCAGGTAAGCGAAGATGTGGCGAATATGCTCACCCTCCAATCGTATATGGACACACTCATTATGATGAGTCTGGTGATGGGCATAGTGTTCGAACTGCCAGTAGTTAGTTGGCTGCTCGGAAAGATGGGACTTATCAACGCTGGCATGATGCAAACCTGGCGCAAGCATGCTGTAGTAGCGATACTAGTTGTTTCGGCCATCATCACTCCAACTACTGACGCCTTTACGCTCTTTGTGGTGGCTCTACCCATATGGTTGCTTTATGAGTTCAGCATACTTATTGTAAGATTAACTAAATAGAACAAATACTTATATAATATTAGACTTATGCTTCGCAAAATCAGAACCATCCTTGCAGCAGTTATGTTTGTACTTATCACGCTGCTGTTCCTCGACTTCACAGGGACATTACACCATTGGCTCTCATGGTGTGCCAAGATTCAGTTCTTGCCAGCTGTGATGGCACTCAATGTAGTAGTAGTTGTTGCACTATTGGTGCTCACACTTGTGTTTGGACGCATCTACTGCTCAATCATCTGCCCATTGGGTATCTTCCAAGACTTGTTTGCCAGATTGCGCAGAAAGAAGAATAAGTACAGCTATTCTAAAGAGGTACGCTGGTTGCGCTATCCCATGTTGGTAGTGTTCATCATTGCTGGTGTTGCCGGCATAGGATCGATATTCCAGTTGCTGGCTCCATATAGCAGCTACGGACGTATTGCCACCATGCTCTTCCAACCCCTTTGGAAGATGGGTAATAACCTGCTGGCTGTATTGGCCGAGCGTGCTGACAGCTATGCATTCTATACCGTTGATACATGGATGCGTTCATTGCCAGTATTCATCATCGCAGCAGTTACTTTGGTGGTTCTTGTTATATTGGCTTGGCGAGGTGGCAGAACATATTGCAATACCATCTGTCCAGTAGGAACCATACTGAGTTTCTTCGCTAGATTCTCATTCCTGAAAATCCACTTCAACGAGGATAAGTGCAAAAACTGCTCACTCTGTTCTAAGAACTGTAAGGCAGCTTGCATCGATTTCAAAACCCATACCGTAGATTACAGCCGTTGTGTAGTTTGCGGTAATTGTATCGATAGTTGTAAGTTTGGTGCCTTGTCATATTCAAAACCATCTGGCAAAGCCAACAAAACCTGTGATGCAAGCAAAATCGACACATCAAAGCGCTCGTTTCTCTTGGCATCAGCGTTGGTATCTACAGCAGCTTTAGCCCAGAAGAAAGAGAAACTGATGGATGGCGGATTGGCAGAACTTGAGGATAAAGTAGCTCCAGAGCGCCAGACTCCATTAACGCCTCCAGGATCGCTTTCATTCCAGAATCTCTCTACTCGCTGCACGGGCTGTCAGCTCTGTGTATCAGAGTGTCCTAATCAGGTGCTTCGTCCTAGCAGTGATCTTATGCATCTCATGCAACCCACAATGTCGTACGAGCACGGTTATTGTCGTCCTGAGTGTAATCGTTGCTCTCAGGTTTGTCCTGCTGGGGCTATCCAGCCTATCGACAAGGATGAGAAAACATCTGTCCAAATAGGTCATGCTGTATGGATTAAGAAAAACTGCGTGGTACTGACAGACGAGGTGGAATGCGGCAACTGCGCCCGCCATTGTCCTTCTGGTGCCATTGAGATGGTTCCACTAGATGAGAACAATGAGGAATCGGCAATGATTCCTGCCATCAACGATGCCGCTTGTATCGGCTGTGGAGCCTGCGAATATGTTTGTCCGTCTCGTCCGTTCTCGGCCATCTACGTCGAGGGACACGAAGTACACAAGAAGATTTAAGGAGGATACAATATGGAAAAGAAGAATATATCACGCCGTTCGTTCCTGAAGCTCTTTGGAGCAGGATCAGTAGCTACCGCTGCCACACTTGCAGGATGCAAAAGTGGTAATAAGGCAGGTAGTCAGGCTAAAGAGGAATATAAGAACCAAGTTGAACCATCAGTAGGACAGATGACCTACCGCATAAACCCCAAAAACAAAGATAAGGTATCTATTCTTGGTTATGGTATGATGCGCCTGCCAACTAAGGTTGACAACGAAAACGAGTTCGATCAGGATATGATCAACAAGCAGATAGACTATGCCCTGGCACATGGACTTAACTACATCGATACATCACCCGTATATTGTCAGGGTAAGTCAGAGCATTGCACAGGTATTGCCCTGAGTCGCCACAAGCGTAGCGAGTACTTTGTTGCCACAAAGCTATCCAACTTCAACCACGACTACTGGACATTCGAAAAGTCGAAGGAGATGTACCTCAACTCTATGAAGGAACTTCAGGTAGATTATCTCGACTACTACCTGCTTCACGCCGTTGGTGGTAGTATGGAGGAGTTTAATGGCCGCTATGTGGATAATGGCATTATGGACTATCTGCTGAAAGAGCGCGAGGCCGGACGTATTCGCAATCTTGGATTCTCGTTCCATGGCAAACAGGAGGTCTTCGATGAGGTATTGGCCTTGAACGATAAGTACCACTGGGACTTTGTGCAGATAGAGCTTAACTATCTTGACTGGGACTACGCCAACGAGATAAGCAAAAGCAATGTAGATGCCAGCTATCTGTATGCCGAACTGCAGAAACTTGGTATTCCTGCAGTCATTATGGAGCCACTGCTGGGTGGCCGACTGGCCAACCTGCCTCAGTACTTGATGACAGAGCTAAAGAGCCGCGATCCTGAGCGTAGTGTAGCATCATGGGCTTTCCGCTATGCTGGCACTCCTGAGGGTGTGCTCACCGTACTTAGTGGTATGACCTATATGGAGCACCTTAAGGATAACCTCTTGAGTTATTGTCCACTCAAACCGCTATCAGAGGATGAGATGCGATTCCTCGATAAGGATATCGCTCAGAAGATTGTAGGCCTTGAGAATATTCCGTGCAACGACTGTAAATACTGCATGCCTTGTCCTTACGGCGTTGATATCCCTGCCATCTTTGTACACTACAACAAGTGCAAGAACGAGGGTTCGCTGCCTATGGGAGTAGGGGATAGCGATTATCGCAAGCATCGTCGCCAGTATCTCATTTCGCTCGATAGAGTTGTTCCTCGCGATCGTCAGCCTGATCATTGCATACAGTGTGGTCAATGCGAACCTCATTGCCCGCAGAGCATCCATATTCCACGCGAGTTGGCTAAGATCGACGAGATGATTGAGAGTCTGAAGCGTAACCCAGAGGGCCTAGAAGTATAAAAAGTGTAGAAAATTTGGTTAATTGCCTAATTTGCAGTACCTTTGCACCCGAAATAAACGTTTATAGAAGAAAATGGCATTAAAATGTGGTATTGTAGGACTGCCAAATGTGGGCAAGTCTACCTTGTTTAATTGTCTGTCGAGCGCTAAGGCTCAGGCAGCAAATTTCCCTTTTTGTACGATCGAACCCAATGTGGGTGTAATCACCGTACCTGATGAAAGACTTACCAAACTCGCAGAGTTGGTTCACCCAGGACGCATCGTTCCTGCTACATGTGAGATTGTAGACATCGCTGGTCTCGTTAAAGGCGCCTCTAAGGGCGAGGGACTGGGCAACAAATTCCTTGGAAACATTCGTGAAACTGATGCTATCATCCACGTGCTCCGTTGTTTCGAGGATGAGAATATCACCCACGTTGATGGTACTATCGACCCCATCCGCGATAAGGAGATTATTGATACAGAGCTCCAACTTAAGGACCTCGAGACTATCGAGAGCCGTCTGGCTAAGACTGAGAAGGCCGCAGCTGCAGGTAATAAGGACGCTAAGATCGAGGCTACCGTGCTGCACGCTTATAAAGAAGTGCTCGAGCAAGGTAAGAACGCCCGTATCGTAGAGTTTGATAGTAAAGACGAACAAGATTGCGCTCGCAATCTGTTCCTGCTCACATCAAAGCCCGTGCTCTACGTCTGCAACGTGGGTGAGACAGATGCTAAATCAGGTAATGACTTCACCAAGAAGGTTGAAGAACTTGCTAAGGAGGAAGGTGCAGAGACAATGGTTATCGCAGCTAAGACTGAAGAAGATATCGCTGAACTTGAGAGCTACGAGGACAAGCAGATGTTCCTTGAGGAACTCGGCTTGGAGGAGAGTGGCGTAAATCGTCTGATCAAGAAGGCCTACGCTCTGCTTAATCTCGAGACCTTTATCACCGCTGGTGAGATGGAGGTTAAGGCCTGGACATATAAAAAGGGTTGGAAGGCCCCTCAGTGCGCTGGCGTTATCCATACCGACTTCGAGAAGGGTTTTATCCGTGCAGAAGTTATCAAGTACGACGACTATATCCAGTACGGCTCAGAGGCAGCTGTACGCGAGGCTGGCAAACTGGCCGTTGAGGGTAAGGAGTACGTAGTACAGGATGGCGACATTATGCATTTCCGCTTTAACGTATGATGAACCTTCTCAACTATATTGTTTGGCAGCCCGATCTCGAGGCATTCCGCTTGGGTCCCATCGCAGTTCGTTGGTACGGACTGATGTGGATCATCGGCTTGGCTCTGGCCTACTTCGTGGTTAAGCGCCTGTACAAGGAGCAGAAGATTAAGGACGAATTCTTCGATCCACTCTTCATCTATTGCTTCTTTGGCATACTAATTGGAGCTCGTCTGGGGCATTGCATCTTCTACGAACCCGATTATTTTCTGACCTCAGGCAAAGGTTTGATAGAGATGATACTGCCCATACGCATACTGCCCGAAGGCGGTTGGAAACTGATAGGCTATGCAGGACTTGCATCACATGGCGGAACGCTTGGACTGATGATAGCCCTGTGGATGTATGTGCGCAAGACCAAGCTTGGCATCTGGACAGTACTGGATAATATCGCCATTGCCACAGGTACCACAGCCTGCTTTATCCGTTTGGGCAACCTGATGAACTCTGAGATTATCGGTAAGATAACAGATGTGCCCTGGGCATTCATCTTCGAGCATGTAGATGCTGTACCACGTCATCCAGGACAGCTTTACGAGGCTATTGCCTATGCTATCCTGTTTGCCATCATGTGGTATCTGCATAAAAAAATGCCAGAGAAGATTGGTACTGGTTGGTATTTCGGCTTCTGCCTTACATATATCTTCACCTTCCGCTTCTTTATCGAATACACTAAAGAGATACAGGAAGCTTTCGAAGCATCGCTCCCCATCGATATGGGTCAGATACTATCTATCCCATTCATCATCCTGGGAACATATTGTATGGTTAAGGCCAAGAAGAAATAAAATAATCATAGGTAGATATGGCAAAAACAGCGGGGAAAGAACTAACCCCAATGATGAAACAGTTCTTTGATCTTAAGGCGAAACATCCTGATGCAGTCATGCTGTTCAGGTGTGGCGACTTCTATGAAACATATTGCGAAGATGCTATAACTGCCTCGAAGATTCTTGGTATTACGCTTACCCATCGTAACAACGGTGCAGGTGGCAAGGGCGACGAGATGGCTGGATTTCCACATCACGCTCTTGATACCTATCTGCCCAAGCTGATTCGTGCTGGCAAACGTGTGGCCATCTGCGACCAGCTGGAAGACCCCAAACTCACCAAAAAACTTGTTAAGCGTGGCATAACAGAACTGGTAACTCCAGGTGTGGCCATGAGCGACAATGTGCTTAACTACAAGGAGAACAACTTCCTTGCGGCTATCCACTTTGGCAAGTCGAGTCTTGGTGTGGCCTTCCTTGATATCTCTACGGGTGAGTTCCTTACTGGTGAAGGAACAGCTGACTACGTAGAGAAACTGCTTGGCAACTTCTCGCCAAAGGAGGTGCTCTTCGACCGCAATCGCAAACAAGACTTTGAGCGCAACTTTGGTACCAAATACTTCACATTCCAGTTAGACGACTGGGTGTTTACCGATCAGACTGGTAAGCAGAAACTGCTTCATCACTTCAATGTGAAGAACCTGAAAGGCTTTGGCGTAGACCATCTGCAGTCAGGAATCATCGCTGCTGGAGCCATTCTGCAATATCTCGAACAGACTCAGCACACCCAGATAGGCCATATCACATCTATCTCGCGTATCGAGGAAGATAAGTACGTGCGACTGGATAAGTTCACCATCCGTAGTCTGGAGTTGGTTTATCCTATGCAGGAGGATGGAAAGTCGCTGCTGGATGTTATTGATAAGACGGTAAGCCCTATGGGTGGCCGATTGCTGCGTCGCTGGCTGGTGTTCCCACTCAAGGACGAGAAACCCATCAACGAGCGACTGGATGTGGTAGAGTACTACTATCGCGAACCAGAGTTCCGCGAGTGTATCGACGATCAGATACATCGCATAGGCGACCTTGAGCGTATCATCTCTAAGGCTGCCGTTGGTCGTGTATCGCCTCGCGAGGTTGTACAGCTTAAGACAGCTCTGCAGGCTATACAACCCATAAAGACGGCTTGTCTATACGCCAAGAACGAGTCGCTTAATCGCATTGGTGAGCAACTTAACCTCTGCGAATCTTTGAGAGATCGCATTGAGAGGGAGATTCAGAACGATCCCCCACAGCTAGTGGCCAAGGGAGGCGTGATTCGAGACGGGGTTAATCAGGAACTCGACGAACTGCGACAGATAGCTTATTCAGGTAAGGATTATCTGCTTAAGATACAAGAGCGCGAGGCGCAAGAGACTGGTATCCAGAGCCTTAAGATAGGCTACAACAATGTGTTCGGCTACTATCTTGAGGTTCGCAACACCTATAAGGAACTGGTACCACCAGAATGGGTGCGCAAGCAGACGCTGGCTCAGGCCGAGCGATATATCACTCAGGAGCTGAAGGAGTACGAAGAGAAGATTCTTGGTGCAGAGGATAAGATTCTGTCGCTCGAGGCCAAGCTCTTCAACGACCTGATTATGAGCATGCAGGAGTTTATCCCGCAGATTCAGATCAATGCCAACATCGTTGCCCGTCTGGACTGCTTGCTCAGCTTTGCCAAGGCTGCTGAGGAGAACAAGTATATCCGTCCTGTCATCGACTCATCAGAGGTTATTGACATCAAGCAAGGTCGCCACCCTGTTATCGAACAGGAGTTGCCCCTTGGCGAATATTATGTACCAAATGATATCCTGCTCGACAATGAGCGCCAGCAGATTATCATCATCACTGGTCCAAACATGGCAGGTAAATCGGCGCTGTTGCGTCAAACGGCACTCATAGTGCTACTGGCCCAGATAGGATGCTTTGTGCCCGCAGAGGCCGCCAGAATCGGTCTTGTGGATAAAATCTTCACCCGTGTAGGAGCCAGCGATAACATTTCGCTGGGTGAATCAACCTTTATGGTAGAGATGACAGAGGCTTCTAACATCCTGAATAATGTATCATCGCGCTCGCTGGTACTCTTCGATGAGTTAGGTCGTGGTACCAGTACCTACGATGGTATCTCGATAGCTTGGGCCATCGTAGAATATCTGCACGAGAATGCCAAAGGCCATCCTCGAACACTGTTCGCCACCCACTACCACGAACTGAACGAGATGGAGAAGAACTTCAATCGTATCAAGAACTACAACGTATCAGTAAAAGAGGTTGATGGCAAGGTTATCTTCCTGCGCAAACTGGAGCGTGGCGGCTCTGAGCACTCGTTTGGTATCCACGTAGCCGAAATCGCTGGTATGCCGCGCTCGATAGTAAAGCGTGCCAACGTCATACTTAAGCAGTTGGAGAGCGACAACGCCCAAGTAGGCACCGTAGGCAAACCCACCACAGAGATTGCCAACTCTCGCGAAGGCATGCAACTATCGTTCTTCCAACTCGACGACCCCGTGCTTTGTCAGGTGCGCGACGAAATCCTAGGCCTCGACGTTAACAACCTCACCCCCCTCGAGGCCCTAAACAAGCTCAACGACATCAAGAAGATAGTAAGTGGAAAGTAACCTTTTCTGCTATGACTAAGAGTTATCTTAACACAGAAAATATACGTCGCAGTAGCGGTGATGTGGAGTATCATCCGTTGATACCCTTTCTGCCAACGAATGCCAAAGTGCTGTTCCTGGGCAGTTTTCCACCACAACGCAAGCGATGGTGCATCGATTTCTACTATCCCAACTTCATCAACGATCATTGGCGCATCGAGGGACAAGTGTTCTTTGGCGATCGCAATCACTTTGTAGATCTTGCTGAAAAGCGCTTTAAGATAGATAATATTGTAGCGTTCTGCAAGGAGAAGGGTATAGCCTTCTTCGATACCTCCTCAGCCGTCCGTCGTCTTAAGGATAACGCTTCCGACAAATTTCTCGAAGTGGTAGAACCAACGGATATTCCCGCTCTCATCGCGCAACTTCCCCATCTGCGAGCCATCGTAACCACTGGCGAAAAAGCCACAGACACCATCTGCGCCTCACTCAATATCCCAACACCACCTAAAGTAAACACCTACGTACCCATCCCCAACACCAGTCAGCTAGTGCTCTACCGTCTCCCCTCATCCTCCAGAGCCTACCCCTTGGCCTTCGACAAGAAAACCCAGGCCTACCAACAGATGTTCAATTTCGTAGGATATATATTGTAAAACCAAAATAATTTGCTACTTTTGCCGCCAATATGAAAAAGTTTTGCCTGATATCGCTGATGCTTTGCTGGATGCTTTCGCTTTCAGCACAATTTCTGCATCCTGGCGATACTATTGCTATTATCTCGCCATCTAGTGCCACTGATACCACTACAATTAATGGCGGTATCCGTACGCTAGAGAAGTGGGGCTATCATTGCGTGGTAGCACCTAATGCACTAAACGATTATCATGGCTTTGCAGGCACTATAGATGAGAGGCTTTCAGATCTGCTTTGGGCCTTACGCGAACCATCTGTCAAGGCAATTATGTGTTCGAGAGGTGGCGATGGTGCAGCCCATCTGTTGGCTCGATTATCATTAGATTCATTGCGTAGATACCCCAAGATGATTATTGGCTTCAGCGATGTTACAGCCTTGCTCTGTGCAGAGGCTAGGGCTGGGATAAAGGGCATTCATGGTTCTATGTGCTATGCGCTGAAAACTTACGAGGGTACAGATACCGTTAGTCAGGCCTTGCGACGTATGCTTGCTGGCGATTTGCCAACCTATCGCGTAGCTCCTCATCCCTTAAATATAATAGGTAAGGCTGAGGGAACTATCGTTGGTGGCAATATGAGCGTGTTCAACGATCTGGCCGGCTCTGATTTCGACCCCATCATGATGGACGATATCATCCTGTTTATCGAAGATACAGGCGAGGGTATGAGCAAGGTAGACCGCATGTTGCATAACATCGAGATTCGTGGTTTGCAATCCCATATTCGTGCCGTTATTGTTGGCCAATTCAATAAGTACAAGCACCCAGAGAATGGTTTCGCCGATATGAATGCCATCCTGCACGAATACCTACAGCATTGGCACATCCCAGTATGCTACGATTTCCCAGTAGGTCACGCACATCTAAAAAACTTCCCACTACTAACGGGTGCAAAAGCTAAGCTAGAAGTGGGAAGCGATGGGGTTGTGCTACTTTATTAATAAATATATTATCTTTCAAATTAATATTAATTACTCAAAAAAACTAAAAATGAAAAAGAAAATTCTATCGTTGGCTGTCTTGATGTCAACCTCGTTGTGCACTTTTGCACAGAATGGCGTGGGTGAATGGAGCTTCATGCCAAAAGTTGGTTTTAACTTTGCTACAATGACGAATGATAACGATGCGGGTACTCGTACAGCATTCACATTAGGAGGAGAATTCGGTTATGTGGCAACACCTAAGGTGACGTTGTCGTTTGGCGCTATGTATTCTCAGCAAGGATGTAAAGGTAAAGCTGATGGTTTAAACGGAACCATCAAGATGGACTACATCAACTTGCCCGCAGTTGCTGCCTATCGTGTTACTGATAATCTGTCGGTAAAGGCAGGTTTGCAGCTAGGATTCCTGGTTAACGACAAGGTTAAGGTAAGTGCCAATGGTGTTAATGCAGAAGTTGGACTTGAGGATTCGTACAAAGCTGCAGGAATGAATGTATCGCTTAACAAGTTCGATCTGTCTATTCCCATAGGTGTTTCGTATGATTTTGATAACATTCAGTTGGACCTCCGTTACAATGCTGGTATAACAAAGATATTGTCTGCTCCTGGTGGAGATGGAACCAAGAATAGTGTTGTCCAAATCACTGTTGGTTATAAGTTGGGACTATAATTGCCTTATTATAATAAATAAGCCGCAACCTTTTTTCAGGGTTGCGGCTTTATTGCTAAATAGTCGCTTGGAGTGATACCAAAGAAACGCTTAAAAGCTCGTGTAAAGCTCGACTGATCATCGTAGCCACATTGTAGTGCTACCTCGAATATCGACAGCTCAGCTTGCGTGTCTAGCAGGTAGCGGGCTTTCTGCATACGGATATTGGTGATGTAGGCTTGTGGTGTTTCGCCTGTGATGGCTGTAAGTCGACGGCGGAATTGTGAAGTACTCATTGCTAATGTCGATGCCAGTTCATCTACATTCACGTGGTTGTCATCTAACTGATCTGTGATGGCACTCATCGTCTTTGTCAGGAAGTCCTTATCCTGTTCTGTAAGTGAGTCTTGTTGCTGTTCGCTATCGTCTGTAGTATTAGTATTTTCATATTGTTGGCGCAGTTCGTCAAGCGTCATCGTCACCTCATTCAGTCGCTTGCGCTGCAGTCTGGTCAGCTTGGTTTGACGCACCACGATAGCTATTGCCACCAGGAGCAGTATCACGCCTATAATAATAATATATGTGTACCATCTGCGCATCGATGTGTTCTGCTCTTGCAACTCATCCACTCCAAACTCAGCGTTATATTTCGCCAATGTCTCGGCCGAAGCCTGCTTGTAAAGCGAATCCTTCAGATGATTGAATGCCTCAAGCTCTATTCGTGCACTATCTGTGTTGAGTGTCCATAGTGCCTGATATAGTCCGCGACGCGCCTGCATCTCGTTGAAGGGATTGTTCATTTCATGACACAGTCGGACTGCCTCACGAAAATAGCTGACGGCTTGTTGCTGTTGTGACTTATTGGCGTCACTCATTTCAAGCAATGCCTGCCCCGCCTCATACAATCTCTTAGCCTCATCAGCCTGAGCCGTGAGCACCAAAAACAGTAGTGGCAGAATCAATATTTTTTTCATTCTTTCTATTCAATCACCTATTTTCGTCTGCAAAAATACGTCAAACTTACGAATCTACCAAACCATTAGTCATAAATCCGCTTAAATTCTTCTGAATTCGATAAAATATAGCTCCAGTCCTCCTTAGGAAGTACTCGAGTACTTTAGTATGCGTACTGCAGTACTTGCTAAGGAGGACTGGAGTCATACCATATCAGTACTCTTGCTAGCATTAATGATTTCACAAGAAATAAAAAAGCTACGTTTTTATCAAAACATCTCAACACCTCAATAGAATGTTCTGGGCTGTTAGGCAAGTATCTGATAGATAGTCATAACCTATCTAGGAGATAGTCGTAATGTATCTACCAAATAGGTTACGGCTCGTCTTTTTGTACCACGCTGCAACATAACAAATACGACAGTAGCGAGAAAAAGTTTGGTCAAAATTATTATAAATAAAGAGTTAATAATATTTTATTATAATATATTGTATTACTCTTTTCCCACCTGTCCAATGTAGATGACCAAACTTTTTCTACTTCCTGTCGTATGTTACAATCAGTTATTATATTACAAAAGTACGAAATAATAAGCCGCAACCCTGTAAAAAGGTTGCGGCTTTGTTATTGAGATTATCTTTCGACTTATGCGAATGGATTCTCTGTTGGGTAGAAGTTACCCTTGGGGAAGTTGTAGTCGATCTCGTCAACGGGGATACCCATGTACTTGAGAACCTCCCACAGATACTTACCCTGATGGCCGAACATAACGGCGCAGTGGTGTGGGTAGTGCTTCTCGATGAGGACGTGACGATAGAAGCGGCTCATGTTCTTGATACCGAAGATACCGATAGAACCGAATGAGCGTGTAGCTACAGGAATAACCTCGCCCTGAG
>JAEEGG010000702.1_pt1 | contig 99850 bp, 70 predicted proteins | sample 9134161 | NCBI WGS metagenome assembly JAEEGG01 (sample SAMN16246543, study PRJNA631951) | gut metagenome | biome: gut microbiome; feature: rumen; material: CR-attached | host: Bos | place: Iran: Karaj | collected 2018-10
GAACTAACGTCGGAACCATTTCCTCAATCTTGTCTCGGAACTCACCTTCCGTTATAATGTGTAGTTCGCAATGGCTTGCTAGGTTCACGCACCAGTTCCACCCCATCCCTGGTTCACTGCCCAAATATGGTGAGCATGCGTATGCACTAACTAATACCTTCATCGTAGATAATCAAAACAGTTCCAACTTTTTATGAATCTCCAATAAGCGACGATTATTTGTTTTAGACGAAACCAATTTAATTACAAAAGGACTTGAGTCTATATGCGAACTGACATTATGTGTGCCGCTCCAACGGTGTTGTGCAAGAACTTTATTCACAATTCCATAATTGTCCTTGAATTGGGATACCAACATTATAAAGTTATCGTGAAGTGGAATGTTAGGAAACGGTAAAAACGAATTGAACTCATGGCGTGTAAAGCCGCAACTGAAACTATATAGTTTCGTATTTCTCCTAAATCGCCATCGAGGCTCTTTCTCATAAAATACAGTGCCAATTCTTTTGAGTTTTGGAGTAACTATATCAAAACCTACCATACACATGTTTTTGCTCTCCCTGATAAGCAGGTCTTATGTTTTTGATATCTTCAATGGATGCCAAATGTCATCTTGGTCTGAAAGGAAAACATAATCACTTGTGGCTCCGTTATAGGTGCCCATATATACGAATAATATCATGGGATGATTTGCTGGAGAGTATTAGGTGGATGAACACTAAATATCATGCTCTTTGCTTGTCAGTGAATGATAAATGGCAGTCATTTCATTACTAATTGTGTCTGCTGAAAAATGCTCATATACAAATATTCTGGAATAATCAGCCATGTTCTTTCGCGTGCCTTCATGCTCAATGATGTATGAGAGTCTATCTGCCATACCTTCCCAGTTACCGAAATCAAAAACCAAAGCGTTGCGGCCATCCTCCAACACGTCAGGTAGACCGCCCACAGGAGTCGTGACCACGCAGATGCTGTATGCCCATGCTTCCAGGACCACCATGGGGAATCCTTCTTCGTAGGAACACATGCACAAGATGCAGGCCTTGCGGAAGAAATCTTCTTTTTCTTTTCCGACGATATAGCCTGTAAACGTTACGGTGTCTGCCAGACCCATCTCTTTCGCCATTCGCTGATATCGCTCCACTTCACCATTGCCCAACATATAAACTCTCCAGTCAGGATGCTGTCTTCCAATCTTCTGCCATGCTTTCAGTAACAGGTCAGGAGCCTTGTTTTCATTGAAGTAGGCCGCCATGATGATGATATTCTCTTTCTCTTCAAAGGGCACTTCCGGCACTTCCTCGCAGGCGTTATATAATACGGTGGTGGGAGTTGTGATGTCTGCGTACTCTTCTTGGAACAACTTCTGCCACTTCTTCGCTAATAGGATGATGAGGTTTGCCCGCTTCAGGCACCACAGGAACAACCTGTTTTGCGTGTGGTTTTTCAACTGGTTGCCCATGTGGATGTGCATGATGATGCGTTTCCTTCCTAAAACTGCCAGCAGAAATATGGGCATCTGGATGACGAGGCAGATTCTGTCGGGTACGGTATGGAAATGCACGATGTCATATCGCCAGATTATGAATATCGCCAGAATGTTGGCTTTCACTGCATACCACAGTTTCCACAAGTAGCTACGTTGAATCTGTGTGCCGAGCCAATAGCAGTTGAATTCTTTCCATGCAGGCATATTCTTCATCAACCGAATGACCGAAGCCACACCGCCCGCACTCTGCTCGGCAGAACCGACAACCAACACTCTTTTATTTCCCATATAACAGCATGTCGTTTTCCTTGGCTTGTTCTTCCGTAAAGCGCATTTTGATGAGTTTGGCTGGTACGCCGCCGATGATGGAGTAGGGCGGGAACGATTGTGTTACCACCGCTCCGGCAGCAATGACACTGCCATGGCCGATGGTCACACCCTTCAGTATTGTCACGTTGGCTCCACACCACACGTCATCCTCAATGACTACAGAAGCATCGTTCTTTGGCAGTTTCTCATCAACTGTAACATCAATGATATATTTACCGATGATATCTATTCGGTGGTCACCTGTGACGATGGTGGGGTTGGGGCCGAAAATCACCTTCCTCCCAATGGTCAGCGGGGCCTCTGTGCAATAGAACGTGCTGCCCTTCGGTATGGATGTGCCGTCGCCTATCGACAGGTTCTCTAGTCCTTTGATGTCAGACAACATTGGGCGCAGGTAGACTCCTTTGCCACACTGTTTCATAGCCCGTTTCCAGACGGGCGCCCAGAGCTTATCCCAAAGAAAGCTCGGAGCGAGGCTCAATTTCATCAGCGTCTTCCAAATCATCTTCATCTTCCATGATGTCATCGTCTTCATTATCAGACCTGTTTAGGTTCGCATTCATACAAAGCCCTAACAACATACAGTAGCCCATGCCCTTGCCAGAGAGCCAGGATGAATCGGCCGTCTGTTCGATGGCAAGGCAGAAGAACACTAAAAGTGCTATTCTATAGTAGCGCATGCCCTCAATTTCGTTGATGGCTTTCAGCCTACGCTTCCAGAAGATGCAGAATAGGATGGTGCCCACAATACCATATTGCGCTAGTGTGGGGTAGAAGGCATCGCAAATAAACCCACCACCAGCGTCGAGTCCCCAAATGGTATTCAGCCCATAGTCGTAATAGAGTGGTGAGTAGTAAACCCACGCACCATTCGTAGCAAAGGTGCCCATTCCAGAACCAAAAGGGAAGTAATCCCATAAGATGTGTAGTGAAGTCTTGTAGGTCATAGGTCGTGCCAAGGCCGCATTGTTCCATCCGGACATGTAATAGATGTCGAAGCGCTGCCATACCACTGTTATCACCACTGCCATCAGCAAGACAATGGCAATGGTTGTCTTGGGTGACTTGAAGTCGAGCTGTTTCTTTAAGAAAAACAACAAGGCAATGAAGCACACAACCTCGCCCATGAACTTATACTTCGGTGCTAGCATACCTGTCAATACGATGGCAGTGGCAATCAGTGTGTTCTTTCGTGACTGCTCCGTGAACAGATACCACGCCATACCCGTACAGATAGCCAACTGTCCCAGAACGGGGAATTCTGCTGCAACTCCCCTTTGCGTCGTTTCAGGATGGAGAAAAATCCATGATGCCAATGTGATGACCATCGATGTCAGCATCCATTTCTTCTGCCGTTCAGTAAACTGTGGATTCAGTATCCATGTACAGAAGATGATGGAGTAGGGCCTTATCTGTTGTACAAACTCAATCCATACAGCTCCTGCTACGTTCACCTGCATGATGAGAGAATACACCACATAGAACGCTAAGATGCCCAAAAAGGTGAAATACTCTTTCCACGGCTCTTCGTTGGTGTCAGGATTCCGTTTTTGGTAAAAGGTGTAGACGATAAGTAGTGCCGTCAAAGCCTCGTCGATACTTTGAAACCCCGGCAAGTCGTTAAATGCGATGCAAGTGGGGAAATAGATTATCCAATATAGGGTATAGAACCTTGCAATAGCGTTCATTTGATTCTAAATTTTCTGCGCTTTATTCTATTGTTCAAGACAAACACCCATTCTGGCAACATATTCCTTACGAAGTCTTTGGCAGAATGGCTCTTATTGTCCCACGACCCCATGTAGTGATGTATAGTATAGGTATTAGGGGTGATGTGCAGTTTTCCTGAAATGACATTGATGGGTGCGAAATACTCATGCGGATAAACCGTGATGTCACCAACTTGCTGTATTCCCTTCGCGCTTTGAAGGCCCTCTTCCATTAAGATCTCTGTTGTATAGGCTACAATGGTCTTCAGCCATGGGTTCATCTCTGCATGATGAAAAGTAAGCGTAGCATACAAGTGCATCATTCTTTGCAGAAAGTGATGGTCTTTTGGAAAGCCAGTTCCCAATCCCGGATTAACAGCAAAAGCATATCTGGGTGCATACATAGCTGGTGAATTCTCTCCGTCGGGGTCAACCTCAAACCCCATGAAACAGCCACGTTCAATGACGTCGTCCATGGGGCGAATCACCTCCACGTCCGTGTCGAAGTACAGTCCTCCATAGTGATAGAGAATCCAAAACCGGGCATAGTCGCTGACAAACGCATACTTCTTTTGCCTGTATGCTTCAGCCGTATATGGAATAATGCTCACATCGAAGTTGTCCTCGTTCCATTCCCGTATCTCGAAGTCAGGCATGAACTTTCTCCACGAGGCTATACAACGTTGTGCCAGTTCTGGCAAAGGATTATGCCCAAACCAACAATAGTGAATAATCTTTGGTATCATAAGTGTATTATTGTCTCCTGTCTAACCTGCCTTTCATTCCGTCGAGATAAGCTCGGAAAAAAGTCTTCGCATCTGATATGTTGTATTTGTTGTTGAATGGCAGATTTTTCAGGACATAGCCCTCATATTCCATAAGTACAGCGAAAGGTCGCAATGTACGTACAAAAGCATTTTTCCCGTATTTTCTGTTAAAGTAAACAGTGTTCCGTATATGGTAGTAGAGTTTCCACTTGCTTTTCTGCACCCGTGTTACCCTATTGTCATCTTGGAAAAACATTTCTTTGTTCAGAATGGCTTTTGTCACAAGTTTAATACGCCATCCTGCCAAGATAGCTCTATAACCATAGTCGCTATCATCGTATAAAAGGAATAGTTCCTTGTTAGGCAGTCCTATCTGTTTGATCACTTCTCTCTTAATTAGAGGTCCTTCGAAAGATATCCCTTCTATACTTACGGCGTCTTTGTCTTTTGTGTCTTCCAAACGGAGTGCATGGGTATGAAGTGACTTAAACGGGTTGGTTAGATTGAACATCTTTACTTCTGTTAAGAATGTTTCGTTCTCCTGCCTGCGTATTGGACACAGTATTCCAGTCTTCTTATCGTTCTGTTCTAAAAGCAACTTCAAACAGTCTGATTCCGGATACACATCATCGTCCATGCACCATATCCAGTCGTACCCCTTCTCGTAGGCATGCTGTATTCCACGGTAGAATCCTCCCGAACCACCCACATTCTCCTGGTGAATCACGTCAAGGTCCGTCTGGCTGACCAACCACTCCTTTGTTCCGTCCGTGCTGCCATTGTTCACCACGATGATGTCATCCAGTCTAACTGTCTGTTTGCGTAGACTATTAATGCATCGAATCAGAAGTTCTTTCCGATTATAGGTTACAACTACAGCAGTGATGTCCTTCATCGATTCTTGTCGTTTTACACATCATACCCAATTCCTCGTAGCCACTCCATTACCTGCTTCATCCGAATGTCCCACGACCCCATTCGAAGAGCTGTCTCGCGGTTGTGGTTTACCAGTTCCTGATATTTGGGATTGCTAATGTCGGATAGAATGCTCTCTACCTGCTCCAAACCATGATTTATATCCATTTCAATGACAGGATTGTAGCCAATTAATTCTGTCAGTTCTTGTGGGGCATGGCCTATCATTAGAATTCTTGAAAGCATACACTCCCAGTAGCGTTGAGTTAATGTTTCTACTCCTTGCGCTGCCTCTGGTTCCGTGATGCTTCGAGGAAAAATAACCGTTAGTTGTGAATTTTGCAAGACACGTTTATATTCTTCGTGCGTTCTTATACTCCATTCTTCAGGCTTGTTGAATAACGATTTATAATCTTTTGGATATTTTTTTCGGAACATCCCCCTTTGCACACTCCCTATCTCGTACAGCGCTATTATACGTTCTGTTAACACTAATCCTTCATCAAACCTATCAACGTCGATTCCCTCAGTAATGGCTAATATGTCCATATCTGGGAATTGCTTTTTCATGCAATCGGCCGTTTGTGAAGCGGTAAAGACAGCTGTTTGCACATGATGCTTTTTTAACCATTGGCAAGTCTTCTGAAAGATGGACGGCCAACAGTCCCAAATGACTGGAATAATCTCATTATATATATATCCTGGAAAAGTGTCGAAGTTGATGCTGATTGGCTGTACAAATCGCAGCTCAGCTATGTGTTTACTATTCCAAAATGTTGGAATATTGTATTTGAAAGCCAACCTTCGAAATCCTCTCCAAGGATAATGCTCGTTTGAAACAGATCCGCCGATCCTTAGCCATGCATCATAGGGCTGCATCTTGAAGTTGAGTGCGTCTCGGTATCGAAATGGCGGTATAGCGAATACTTTTTTCATCTATTCAAGCCCCTATAAGAACGAGAGCAATTTTGTTATTTTTCTTGGAATATGGCTAATAAACAACAAAAGACTCAGACAGACCGGAAGGAAAAGCATCCCCGCTGCTTTTCCTCTATTCATTGCATCATAAGTGGTCATTTGCCATGTCCCCAATTTTTCTAATAGAGATTGTTGCTGATATAAATTTCTGTGCTTTTGGCGAATATATTTTACAGCTTTTTTCCATTCGTAATACTTGTTAGTTAATCGTTGACGATCATTTTTGTCGCAGCGATAGACAACAAGAGGTTTGCATACACAGTAAAATGGATGAAACTGTGCCAGCCTTATTTCTAATTCATATTCTTGCCAAAACTTTAGTTCTTCGTCATACATACCGATGTCTACTAACGTTTGTCGTTTTACTAGAATACAAGATGTTGTTGTGCATATCTCTTGTAGTATCTTACGGTGGATGTCTCCTGTAGAATTGGAAGAGGGAATGTGGTCTTGGTATACTATGTCTTTTTCAGAAATGATTTCCAATCTCCGACCGCAATATACAAGGTCACAAACGTTCTGTTCTATCAGTTGTACTTGTAATTTGATTTTGTCTGACAGCCAGAAGTCGTCGTCATCAAGAAACGCAACATATTTGCCTTTTGCTGCGCAAATGCCTTTGTTTCGCGCATAATTCCCACCTTTGCTTTCTTCTGAAGGGATAAAAATGTAATGAACGGAGGGGAAACTTTCACATACGTTCCTCGTATCGTCTGTAGAATGATCATCTACCACAATACATTCTATATGATGATAAGACTGGTCAAGGACACTCTTAATAGCTCTTTTTAATAGAGCAGACCTGTTGTGAGTGATGATGATTGCAGAAACGAGTGCTTGCATTATTATTTGCTACGCTTGACTATTATTTCATAGAATTATCGGAAATGGCGCGTACATTTTTGTTGGTCAACAAATATGTTATAGTTTTTGAGATGATTTCATTTGTTATATGTGGCTTCATGTATTTGTGGGCATAATTATAGTTTTTTATACCAATGTCATCAGACTTTGACAATTCTAGTGCCAATTCTGTTTTATTGATCACATCTGACGTGTCGTTGGGGTCGAAGCATGGATTGCCACATTTTTTAAGTATATCCCCTACATTGCCTCTGTCCGGCCCTACAACTATCCTTCCTGCTGAAAAAGCCAATGGTAGATTGCCTGAGTTGAGAATGTCTTTCCTTTGGATAAATACTACATCGCAAGCAGTAAAATAGTAAGGTATCATATCGTCATCGATAAATACTTTCTTATAATATATTTTTTTTAGCCAATAGTCTGCACGTGTGCGTATGCATTTAATGGTTTTGTCGATTCTTAAGCCATTGCGTATACTGCCTGTGGGTAAACGCGGGGCAAGAATAATAACATTTTTGCAGCTTATCCTTTTTCTTAAAGATACTAATAATCGTATTTCTTCATCACTTCGGAACTCCCCGAATGAAAGAATTGTTTTTTTATTGGCAGGCAATCTCAATCTATCTCTACATTCTGTTTTGTCTAATTTCATCGCCTTGATGTCATAGAATATTGGATGTTGTGAAATGAAGTGATGGCAATTAGGATATTTGGCCTTAAACATCTCAAAACTATAATATCCTAAATGATGTATTGCGTCAGAATGAGAATAGAGGATGTCATAAAGCTTATTTGCGTCCTCATTGTCGTTATGAGAATGTAAGTTATGGCAAGTCGCTATTATTCGTATGTTTTTATTACGTAAATCAATTAATTTCTGTTCAATTTTCAAGACATCAAAATCAGTCCAATCAAAGGCGGCTTCTGGCCATTGAAAGAATATTGCATCATAACAGAGAGGGTCATTCCATAGCTCATGATGGTCACAAACAACCTCAAATCCGTTCTCAATTAAACCGTTATAGATGAAACGGACAAATGGATTTCTTTTATTGGAAGAGAGATAATCTTTAGGACAAGGAATTAAGACTTTCATGATGAAAGATGTTGAAAGTGAATGTTATTTGCACTTGCAAAACTTGCAAAATAAGTTGCTATGTTTCCATCATGGGGGCTGCCTTTCCTTAGAAAATGCTTTTGATCTTTTCCTTTAGCACCCTACACAAAACTCTACATATATGAATCTTAGAAAGCTCATAATCGTTGCTCTTCTTTAAGCATAATATTGAATTGCTGATGCCACTATTTAAAGTCTCCCATAACGTTTGTTCTCTCTTATAAGAGAAAAAACGGTCGAAGCTTCTTAATGCCATCTTTCTATATATCTTATCCATTTTATTCGACGGCTCTTCTTTTAAAAAAAAACTATACCATTCTTTTGTTCCATCCGTGCTGCCATTGTTCACCACGATGATGTCATTCAGTCTAACTGTCTGTTTGCGTAGACTATTAATGCATCGAATCAGAAGTTCTTTCCGATTATAGGTTACAACTACAGCAGTGATGTCCTTCATCGATTCTTGTCGTTTTACACATCATACCCAAGTCCTCGTAGCCACTCCATTACCTGCTTCATCCGAATGTCCCACGACCCCATTCGAAGAGCTGTCTCGCGGTTGTGGTCAATCATTTCTTGGTAATCTGTTACATGTCCAACAATATCTTTTATTTGACAGTCCAAATGGTTCATGTCAATATCTATCACAGGATTATAACCGGTTAAATCAATTAGTTCTTTTGGTGCCCTTCCAACTATCACCACCCTTGAAAGCATGCATTCCCAGTATCGCTGCGTAAGTGTTTCTTGCCCGCCTGTCTGTTCTGGCGTCACATCACAACGTGGTACACAAATTGTAACCTTTGAATTCTGTAGTCGGTATTTGAATTCTTTATCCGTTCCGCCTCTTAGAAATGATAATGGCGCAAAATGAGTGTTGTAAACATATTCAGGTTGTCGGCCAAATGTGTATAAATCAGTCTCTCTATCTATAAGGCGTTTCCCTGCTGGATACAAATCAAGATTAATGCCTTCTGTCAATGCCAGTACGTTTAGGTACGGTATTCGTTCCTTTATTCTTCTCGCAGCTTGTTTGGATGTGAAAATACAGGCTTTTACACCGTGTCTCGCAATCCATTTGCAAAGCTTGTCATCGAAATGAGGCCAACAGTCCCAAACAAACGGTATGATTTCGTGTGATGCGACGGAACTAAATGTGTCGTAATATAATGATTGCGCTTGTACAAAGCACAGGCGTGCGGTTTTATGATTAATCCATAGTGTTGGAACAATATCGTAGCGATGTATGAACGCTCTTATGTATTTTAAAGGATAGGCACCCTCAATGCCCACGCCTCCACAGCTTGTCCATGAAAGATAGGGATATAATTTAAAATTACATCCTGTTTTATATGTTTTAGGGCGGCAAGCTGTTACCTTTTTCATGCTGACGAATCTTTCTTCTCCTTATTTGGCCAATGAATAATCTTAAGTGGCATCGTGTCTTTAGAGTGAGAAATCATTCCTTCTACCTTTCAAATAGTACTTCAACATTTTGGTCGCTTCTCTAAGTCTTCCACGTATGAGTTGAGCTATTAGGTTCTGGCAAACAAAAGTTGTACCCGTGTACCAGTGTTGACCATAAGTTTGGTGTAAATACCCCATGTTCCGATAATAGTATTTTGAGAGCTTTGCAGTTTTGTTCATCACTTGATATTTGTCGCAAAATGGGAATACCTTCATCATCTTTCCTTTTTCCTTGGGATGGTAGTGTATGGCTCCAACTACGGTAATAGGGGTATAACCATTCACCCTCAGTCGTTCCATATATTCCATCTCATCGCCCCAGATGAACATCTCTTTCTTGATGAATCCCACCTTTTCTATCACGCTACGATGAATAAGAGTCCCATTGAATGGATGCACAAATTCAAAGGCCAATTCTTTCTCCTTCAGTTCATCAGCTCTTTTCACGGGTGCATAAAAGGACAACTCATCGGGCTTATCCTTATTAAGGACCAATGCATTAAGGACAGGGCGTTGATCTTCAGATGCATATTTCATTAATGTTTCCAGCTGCTTGGAATCAGCTATACCGTCGTCATCCATCAGCCAAACCCATTCGTAACCATTGTCGTATGCGTACTTTTCGCCAACATGGAATCCTCCGGCACCGCCCAAGTTCTCTTGATGTATGACTATCAGTCCTTGTTCATTGTCAATATACTCTTTTGTGCCATCAGTACTTCCATTATTAACCACCAAGATGTCAAAGCCACGAAATGTCTGCTTCCGAAGTGATGAGATACAATGTCGTAAATCATTCCTACGGTTATATGTTACGATTACTGCAAGAATTTTCATTTGCTTTATCCTTTTGCATATGCCCTATATGATGAGTCTTTTCATCATTTTTATTATCTTGTCTAATAGATGGTCATATTTCACGATCAGCCAGGTTAATGAGGAGTAACCCCATTCTTTTTCACTTAAAAGTTCTGTGTTCTTATTATCAAAAGGATACCTATATTTACGAAAATCATAGTGTATTGCTTTTTTTCTCATCAACTCTCTTTTTGAGATGTATCCTTGGCCATATAAATAGTTTGTTATTAAGAACAACTCATGATCACTGATGCCATTTGCAATGCACTTCTCCGTGGTGTTAGTATCATGCATCCTATAATAATTCAGCATCAAAGGTATGTAAGAAACATCTCCGTGCTCCATGATGTATATCCAGAAAAGCCAGTCACCACACGCTTTATAATCAGTGTAGTCCTGTTTGATCTCACTCAAGACATCTTTGCGGAATATTGCAGAACTTGCATTACAGACAAAATTGACATATTTCATTTCCTTGGAAATAAATGACCGCCCATCCATATTTATGGCTGCATCCTTTTCTTTTTGCGAGAAATGGACCCCCGTTTTGTATCCTTCTGAGTCAATCGTTACAGAGCGGCATAAGGCCAAAATACATTGGCTATTGTCAGTCATTATTTTTGTCAGCACTTCCAAGAAATGACAGTCACAACTGTCATCGCTTTCAGCTATCCAAATGTAGTCACCTTTGGCCAAATCGAAGCCTTTGTGCCATTGCTTAAAAGTGGAGCCGCTATTCACCTCATTATATACTATATGGCTTACATGAGGATTCTTCCTGTATTTTTCAATAACGGCCTTGCTCGCCCCATTGTCAGGTGAGCAATCGTCGAGTATGATGATCTCAAAATGTGGATAAGTCTGATTGAGTACGCTCGTCAAACGCTCATCCAGATACCTTGCATGGCAATAATTCGGTATGATGACCGAAACGAAAGGCTTGTTCATCGTTTTACAATCCATATCAAGTCGCTTATACATATCTGGTTTTAAGAGAGTCAAGATACTGTCGTTTTTCTTTTGTCATGCTGTTGTATTTAAAGAAACAATCTAAACGAACGTGGCTTCTAAAAGCATTATAATCACGGTCTCCTGTTCCCCTCTGCAACTTAATCTCGACCCATTCTTGTAATGATTTGGTAACAAAGTGTTTCAGGTATGCGTTCTTATAATTGATGGGCTGGAAAGGTGACAGGTCGCACATTTTGCCATCTGCATTACAACAAAAGAAATGTTTCTGATAATCTGGAATGTGAGGATTAGAGAAAACGACATTCTTTCTGCCACCAAATACGATTGATTTAATGTGACGATTCTCGCTAAAATCATAATATACTTTTGTGTCAATTGGGCACGGTTCTGTAAACCGCTCATTCAATGGTTTGGAATAGTCTGCATAAACCTGATTACTATCACCAAAGCATAACCAATTGATAAGAACACAGTCATATTTACATTTGTTCTTTAGAAAACGATAGATACTGTTATGATTGGGCAAAACTAAAAACTCGTCAACATCAAAAAATGCGATAGCCCCAAAATACTTTCCATACTTTTTGTATAATTCAGCATAGCATCTCATCTGGTACCCAACCTTATTTCGATAATCCTCATATATTACAACCCCGTCATCGATATAGTCTTTTAGAATATTGCTGAGGTCTTCAGAATCTTCGTCATGATTGTTATCGGCAATAATACATTTACTGAATCCTAATGATTTGTAATGCTCGACAAACTCTCTTATATAATGTCCCTCCATTCTTGCTATACATGCCACAGCAATCTCTTTGTTGACAATTCTTCTTTTATTTATGATGCCACGTACAAACAACAAAAAGTTAACGAGCGTCTTTTTTATAATTCGTTTAATCATCATTTTGAATTGGATAATTCATGCCTTTTTCTTCAGTCCCTGTATTCACGGCATCACCGCGTCGTTCACGCGGGACACAGGCAAATTTTGTACAGAGGCTTTGTACACTGTGTACATAGGCTTTGTACAGAGTGTACATAGGCTCTATACTTTTTTAATAGGCCTTTGCTTTTCTTGCTTGTTACCATTCCGTGAATAATACAGGTTCATATTCCTATTTGTGAACGACAGCTATTATACTATTTGTCTCGCTTATGTAATATGTTCCCCAATAACATTCCTGTTCTCAAAAGCCAGAGCTTTCGAGGATAACCTTTTTCCCTCCATCTCTTTACGAAATGATACCTAAAAGGTTCAAATCGATATAGCTTTTCTAATTCTTCATAGACGCTGAGGGCATGTGTATGCAACAGCCTATCCAACTCTACCATTTCATCGTAGCAAGTATCCATTTGGAATTCCAAGAAGAACAATCCATAATCTTTATTACATCGGACAAAAACTCTTCTTTTCAGATATTCAAATACGTCATTATCTGTTTTTTCCTGATGCGAGAGTTCTGTTGCCATAATCACAGTTCCCTTTATTTCCTGCCTGAAGTTCTTCTTAAAAACAGTGGGATCCATCGTTTGGCCATCCCTTCCAACTAAATATTTATACACGACCTTGGGCAAATAATAGATAGACTTACATGTTGACATCGGCAAGAAAAGCCATTCCTGGTCAGTGTATGACATACCTTCTGACTGATGATAATGAATAGCTCTCAGATTTTCAGTCCTATATGCCACACAGTGCATCCATAAGAAATCGCAAATGCCATGCTCTATCATATATGAAAGAGAAAACTCATGCTTCGTAGGCAAGGAATAACGCACTTCCTCAATGAGATTGCCATGATCGTTGACTTCTTGCATATCCGATATGACACAGTCAACATCTAAGAGTGTTAAGGCTTTTAGGAACTCTTCAAAGTTTTTTGTATCAAACCAATCGTCTGCGTCCAGCACCTTGATATATTTACCCGTAGCCTCTTTCAGCCCGCGATTTACACAAGAGCCATAATTGCCGTTCTCCTTATCTATTACACGAAAAGTTTCAGGGTGTTTTGTTTGAAACAGGTGTGCAATCTCAGATGAACGGTCTTTGCTCCCGTCGTTTATGACAATAACCTCCAACATACTCATCAGCTCCTGGCTAAGTGTCAGAGAGGACAAGCACCTGTTCAAATACCGTTCCATATTATAGGTCGGTATGACTATTGTTAAAACTTTGTTCAAGTAGATATGGTAATAATTGTTATTTCCTTAATAATCTATTTTTGTACATTCCTATTGAGCGTAGCAGCAACAGCAATCTGTCCTGAATGGATTCCTTTTTTTTACTATAATGGGAACGGAGGTAATTATAGCTTTCTGCCTGAAAAAAGTAAATGTCATCTCCTGCAAAGCAATGTGTGACTTCAGCCAATCCTTTAAATGGATCTTTAATGACCTCTTCTATCTCTTTGCTTGTTTCACCAGTATGCTTTAACCCCAATAACACTTCTTTGTCATTAAGCAGAAATAATTGTTTGTTTTGAAAAATGGAGGGGTTGGTACATAAATAATGTACGATAAATGCATCTTTTAAATACTTTATCCCGTGTTTTAATTGGCAATTCCATTCGTTAGGCAGATGCTTTACAATATGGCCCATCTCATAATTGGTTTTCGCGAAAGATGGTTGGTCCATATAAACGTTTTTTCTATAGCCACTAATAAGGTTTTCATTCCAATGTTTATAAAAACTGTGAGTCTCTGGACAGTCTTTTACATAGATGACACCGCTGTTGAAATAATCTATTTCGTCGCCAATGGGCCATTCAAGCAAATGACCATGTCTTATACACATATCTCGATAAGGGTTGTCTATGAAAGCGGAATGAGTATCTCTACAAGCCGCGATTGATGCATCAAAATCATCTATGCTGTCAAGTGGTTGCTCAATGACTGTGTCACAATCAATGTAGAGAAAGTCTCCTTTTACCCTGTTGCGCAAGGTTGTCTTTAATTGGCGCGATCTCTGATGTGCATTCAGTTTTTCATTGTCGAGTTTTTCAATAATCAATTCGTCAACATACTTAATCATTGTCTTGCGGCTGTCAATGAGGGAGTCAGCCGTTAGCTGGTCTGTTAACAAAACTATATGCGCTTCAGGCATGTGATAGCGCAGTGAATGCATAGATATGTATGCCTGTTCCAAATAGATGTCTTGTCGTGAACTAACTAAAACGTATGCAATCTTGGTCTTCATTTCAATGCTAGTTTAACTTGTCTTCCCATTTCTTCCAGATAGGCCTTCGAAAAGTAATTCATTCGTCCACAATTACTGGTAAAAGTCATTTCACCAAAAAAAATGCGGCCGTGAATGTTGTACAAATCGACACGCACTTCAGGAAAGCCCTCAGAGAGGTTGGATGCAATCTCTAACATTTGATTAAAGGAACTTGGCTTCTGAACTTTGTTTCCACCATCCCGATAATAGTTTGAAAATGCACAATGTTCTGGATGAACATTCCATTCTAAATCGTATGAACTAATACTAATAGAATCTTTTGTGCGATTATATATGGTAAAAAATGAGTATGGCTTTCCATTAAAACACCATATTTTGTAATCGACTAATGAAGAAGAAAAGTAATCTTCTGGCATTTCAAGATATTCTTCTGCTATAATGCACGGAGTTATTTCATTATAGTGAGGCTCGCAATGTATATAACCATATTTTGTTCTTAAGCTCTTGTTCAATTCTCTGATAATATCGTTTTGGTTATAAGGTCTGCTCTTGTCTACTATATGGCACGATCCAGAATCATGGTTGCACTTTAAAACAAACTTGCTGGGCAGAGAGTCAAAATCAATTTTTCTTGCATCATCCCATACGCCATATAGTTTTGTGAGGATATTGTTATATCCCTTTTGGGCAACATAATCTCTCACTTTATACTTGTCAGTCAAATCCGGCCATCTTGAGGTGTCGCCAAAACAAATAAGCCATTGAATCTTTTCATTTAAGTCATTGGGACTCTCCCAGTTTATTTTATGCCCATAAGTGTGAAGCCATATTTTATTTATTACTTTTTGGGGACAATGATCTATTTGATAATTATCTCGCAATTTTATTATTTTCTTCTTTACGCCAAACATTATTGTGTGCTTGTTTAAAATGTGGAGTAGACGTCTTTTTATTTGCCAATTTTAATTATTTTATTTAATAACATGTGTTTCCCCTTTTTGTGTCTATTTATAGATAATGTATAAACATAGCAAAGTAGTGACAACGAAAGAAATGGGTACCCCTTTTTTGTTAATATGGCTCCAAATCTTTTTGCTAATTTGCGATAAGCTTGTGTGTCGTTTTTAATGTTGTCAAGATGGTTTATCATTTGGTTTAAATAGACAGCAACCTGTCTGTCATAAAATGGCTCATCAAAACATTTTGCTATTTCTTCTAATATTATTCCCCAATAGTGGGCACTCTCGGAGCAGGAAATTGATGACATAATCGAGTTTGGAACAATATAGTGATTGTATGTGTATTCCTTTACGACATATAGTTTACTCATCTTTTTTGTTACATGAAACATCCAGAGCTCATCTTCGTGTATAATGCCTTCTTTGAAACTAAGCGAATTAGTCTTCAAAAAGTTGCTCTTAATCAATTTGTTCCAAGCTGTAACAGGTAATCTTTCATCCCAGCAATAAAAATGTTCCCTAATCCAGTTGTTGTCATCAATGTATTCAATATCTTTTAGAATCAGATAGTCACTTGACGAGTTGTGGGGGATAATCTTTCTATGCCCTTGAACTATTTCCACATTAGGAAACACCTCAGTGACTTTAACCATTATTTCAATACATTCATGAATAATCTCATCGTCACTGTCTAAATAGAAGATGTATTCTCCTGTTGCTGCATCAGTTCCTGTGTTACGCGCAGCAGATAACCCTCGGTTGCATTCATGCTTAAAAAACTTGAATTCTAGGTCACAACAGTTTGATCTGCGTATGCAGTCTCTGGCAATCTCCATACTTCGGTCAGGCGAACAGTCGTCAATAAGGATAACTTCCAAATGGCGATATGTCTGTTGCAGCACCGAGTTGATGCAGCGCTCAATATACGGTTCTACTTTGTAAATGGGAATGACAATAGAAACCTTTGTCATAAGGCAGTAGTTTTTATGCCTTAGAAGGAGAGCATGGTAGTCGTCACTAAAACAAAAGCCTAGAGCATTCGTGTTGTCCCGCGACCCGTGTTTTTTGCCATGAGCGAATCTAGTGAAAAACTATGCTCGAGAGATTTTTCCCAGGCCCAGGCCTTGGGATTTTTCCATTTCATTTGATGACGGTGAAATCTTGGGGCACTGTATGTTCTGGCACAGCACATAGCTCTCGAGAATGTCGTTGAAATCTATGGTTTCCATATCTATAACAGTTAACATTAACCGATAATCATTCTTCTGGCGCTCTTGTCTCGATATTGGTAGGAACGAGAAATCCCGTCTTCCCTTCCTCAATGAGTGAGGCGGTACCTCCCACATTCGTTGCCACCATAGGTACACCCAGTATTTGAGCCTCACATACAGAGTTGGGACTGTTCTCTATATAGGATGGTTGGAAATAGGCTGTAGCGTTGGAGATGGCATTGCATAATTCATTACTCGGAAGTATGTTTCCAGCGTGGAGTTAAGTAGTGACTTGCCGAAACGGAGGGGCGACTCAAAAATGAAAGTTGGTGTAATGTGCCAGCTGCCACACCAAGTCCGTCTTGTCTACAAAAAATAGCCGTCTCGGATGATCTCCGAAAATTTCTGTATGCCAATCGGATATTTTCTGCCTGTCATCAAGTTTGTTGCCTTCTTCTTGTAAGCCATCATTTATTGCTAGTTGGTTGCCCACCTAGCAAACATGCGATTTTTAAAATTCATTTAAGATACTTGAGGTCGATCCCTTAGTAAACCAGTGGTATCGTGACTGGTTCCACCCACTTATGGGGCAGTATGCTGGCCAGTTCATCCTTGACGGTCACCACTACACGGTTGAGGATGTCATGGAAGTACTTCTGGACATTGCGCTTACAGTTCTTGGCACTCTGGGTCAGTGACACCAGCCTGGCAAAGCGCCTGGCCGACTTCACGCTCCCAAGGAAATAGCTCTGGTTGCGGTAGATTGCAATCTGGCGCATCTGCAATTCGCAGATATTGTTGCTGAAGGCAAGTTTGCCGTCATCCAGATATCTGAGCAGCTGAGGATACTCCTTCAGGGCAAAGTTAACTGCCCGAACGAGGTCCGGTTCTGTCTCTTTATCAAGTTCCTTTTCCATCCTGTCGAGGATATTTTTCATCTCATGCAGGATAGGATACACTTCCTCCCACCGCCGCCTACGCCGTTTCTCGTTGGTCATGCCCTCCTCGTCATTCCATTTACGTTCCTTTCGGAACACCTCATCGAAGAGACAGACTATCCGGGCGGCATCGTCAGAAGTTTCCTTCAGTTTCCAGAAAGGCCTTCTCACGTGGACGGCGCAGGCGACTCTCATAATTATGCCTGCTGCATTATATGTCTCATACATCCTGGCACCGTCCGTGTGGATATACGTCTTTTCTGTGATGCCTTTCACATAGTCCTCTACTGCCTCCTGAGTGCGACGGCCCTGGCCATAGAACCAATACTGGGTAAGACCGCTGCCTGGAGCAATGAAGTCGTATATCCAGCGGATATAGTAGTGCATGGGTACTTCCTCACCCATTTTTATTGATAACTTTTATTACTTTACATGGATTTCCCGCTGCAATGCAGTCTGCGGGTATGTTTTTTGTAACAACACTTCCTGCACCGATAATGCTTCGCGCACCTATAGTCACGCCTTTTAGGATAATACAATGCGCGCCAATCCATACATCGTCCTCAATGGTGACAGGCGCACTTTGAACTGTGGTTCTTACATCATTGACATAAGAAGACTTCTCTCCACGGCGTGCTAAATAGTCTAACTGATGGACATCCGAATCCATGATTGTGCAATTTGCACCAATATCAACATAATTACCAATGGTTAACCGTTTCATTATATAGATGCAGGCGGAACTAATGCCAACATGATTGCCGATTGTTATCTCTGAATCAGTATGATTCGTATGGATGCATCCACGTATATTCTTGGCTATTGGGTTAATGCCTCCACCACTGGTGAAATGAAAGTCATCGCCTATGTTAATATTGCCTCTATTACCAGTAATATATACCTTGTTATACACCTGCATATTCTTTCCGAAATGTATTTTTTTGTAACGGAAATACAGGCGGTTAAACCACTTGCAGAATCTTATTGTTAGAGAATTTGGTGAAATAATCAATTTCATGTTGTATAAATTCCTTTATTTTATAAACAGTCAATATAGAGTAATCGTCTGATGAACCCCTTTACTTGTGCCCACATTTCTTTTGGCGTGTTCCTGTGAGGCATCTTGTAATGCTCACTGAAAATACGGTATGCTTCATCATCTTCTTTGACTGGTATCTCTGCCATGTGAATAGGCTTGTTGTAACAGACTGCATGATACAGACTTTGGGCATTACGGCTTGAATGTGTTCCAGTTCCGTCAAGACCGTTGTTCGCTGCGAGAGCAAGACCGGGATAGAGTGATAGCTTGTCTTTTAGGAAAAGGGAGGCATAAAATCTTACATACCACGAATCAACGAGCCCTACTTTCTGGCAATATAGATTCCCGTAATTGCCTACACCACCGCCAACGTCAAATTTCTTTTTTTTGAAACGTAGTTTCCGAAGTAATGGCTTGGGGTTTAGTTCTAGCATATCCCAAGAACGTTTCCATGTTGCCCATCCCCAACACATATAGTATTTCAAAAAGAAAGTGTTAGGAAGTTCTTCTTTAATCTGTGGAACAAAAGCGGAGATGGTGCCCACACGGTCGTCATCTTTGTATTTCTCCAGCGCTTCGTTCATGAACTGCAGGAAATAGGGCGAGAGGATAAGGTCGTCTTCCACCACAATAATCCGCCCGTATTGGTTGATGATTTCTGTGATACCAGCAATCAGGCTATTGGCCAGCCCCCAGTTCTTCTCACGTTCAATGATGTGGATTGACTTGAAGCCGGTGATGGTATGGATATAGGTTCTGTTCTCCTCTACGCCTTTCCGCTTCTCTTCGGTTTTGGGACCGTCGGAGAAGATGTAGAGATCGGACTCTGCCGCTTCCTTGTTATTAAGCAATGACTCTACGGCAATCCTTGTATGGTCGGCACGGCAATAGGTGAATAAGACTATGGGCGCGTAATTAGTCATGGTGTTATTTGTGGATTAGAGGAACATTCATTCCCAGTTTCAGACTAAAATCATATGACAGATAGTCCATGTAACCGCCATGAGAAGTGAATGTTAATTCGCCTACATAGATTTTTTTATTTGATATGTAAAAATCAATTCTAATTTGAGGAAATCCATTTGAAAGTATACGGGAGTAATCGAGTAGCTTATCAAGACATTCAGGTTTAGGTATCACTTTGAATTCACCCGCATGGTGGCCAGCATTGACTTCTGGAAGCGCATTCCATTCTGTGTCATAGAAGGAGAGATTTGTATGTCCATTCGCCCTGTCAGTACAAATAAGAATACACGCTGGTTCCCCGTTAATACAGAAGACTTTGTAGTCGGCAATGGAAGTGGAAAAATCGGCATCATTCTCTATCATTTCCTCTGCCATAATCACAGGTTTAATATTCAAATAATGAGGTTCCATCGTTCTGTATCCGAATTTCTCATGAATAGAAGTCGCTATTGTTTTTTTTACTTTCAGAATATCTAAACTGGACTTGTCTTTCACAAGAACGACACCTCCGCACCCATGGTTTGTCTTAATGACAAATTTGTCTGGTAGAGTTGTGAAGTCTATATCTTCTGCTTTTTTCCAAACACCATATAATTTCGGAAGAACGTCTTCGCCAAGTTTCTCTGAAATATATTCACGGGCAAGATATTTGTCTGCAAGCCGTGTCCATTCAGAGGTGTCACTGTAAAATTTCAGCCAATTAATCTTTTCATTGAGGTCGCGAGGGTTTTTCCAATCAATATCATATCCCATAATACCGCGAAACAATTCAGAAGCAACAGCTTTGGGACAAATGTGGCAGAGCAACCAAAATTTGGTTTCTGCGTATGCTTTATGGATGATTTTTGGACAGTGTTTTCTTAAAAACTTTTTCATTGATAAGACACTTTACACCTGTTTAGCAATTCAAAAATACGTGACAAGACCCACCTGTGAGTTTCACATCGCATCATGTTGATAATGTGAGCATCGTTAAACTTTGTTTTTTTGCCTTTTAATAATGTTCGAGTATGTTTACTCAATAGGCTTGATATTTTTTTTAATGATGATACTTGATAAAAGCCTCCCATTTCCATGATTGTTTGATACCAAGGGAGCAAAGAAAGACATTGTGCGTTAACTCTATCAAGATATAATCTTTCATTATTAAAAAGGGTGTTGATTCCGTCCATGAATTTGCAAAAGCTAGCATCATGGCATAGGGAAACTTTTTTTTCAGCTATTGAAAATTGAGTAGGAATAGCATGGTTAAAAACAGTATTATCAGCATCTACCCGTAATTGTGCTATTAAGCCGTTACAATAAAGTGGTTTGTCCTGGAAATCCATGTCAAAGCAGAAATTTCCAAGACTATAAAAAATAGGTTTACCTTGAAAAGATTCCCATGGCTGGGGAATATGTGGGTGGGAAGCTACAACAGCATCTGCCCCCATGGTAATAAAATGGCGATATAAAGTCCGAAGCTCAGGTAATGGAAGAGAGAAATACTCTAAACCTGCATGGGGAAGTACGATGAGAATGTCACACTGCTTATGGGATTTGCTAATAATTTCATCGACAATTGGATGACACATCCAAGCCGATTTATAATCTTGTGATGTATACGTTTCGTCATCGTGAACACCAAACTCATATTGAGTCAAAGCAAGAAAACCAATGTTTTTACCTTTCGCTTCAATACATTTAATTGAATAGGCCCCCTCAAAGCTACCAATACCCGCTGCTTGAGCAGGTAAAGATATTACATCTAATGTTTGGCAGAGAGCCCTTGAACCAAAATCGAAAATATGGTTGTTCGCACAGTCAAATAAGTTAAAGCCTTGTCTTGTCAACCAATGCGGTGCTTGTGGATCTTGACAAAGAGATGGGCCACTTTTCTTAATGGGCATAGCCCCTTCAGTCCTAACTGGAGCTTCGAAATTAACTCCATTAATATCACTTTTCTGCAAGAGATCAGACAACTGGTCATCAAATGACCAACCTTCAATGTTGGGTACATAGAAGTCACCAGCGAGGTTTATAATAACAGATGCATCTGCCATTTTATTATTTGTCAGTAATTGAATAGAGACGAAGCAAGATGGCTTGGGAGATGCGCTTAGTCATCGCTTTCTCTGTAGAGAAATACAGCTTCACCATCATACTTTCAGCAAGAGTGTTAATGGATAGAAAAAGATTGACAAGAGAACGACGAGCATTCTCATCCTCATAATAACCATTTTGTATGGCAAATTGAAGATGCTGGAAAATGTACTTTTTTTGTATGCCTTTAAAAGTAGGGACAATGCCTTTGCATGCTCTTTCTATAATTGTACGATAAGCTAGAATCTCATTGTCGCTCTTTTTGTTTCTCATGATGGAGTTCAAGTTGCCTTTATAATAATGATACAAATCTTTTGAAGAAAAAGCAAGCGAATGGATATGACTGGAGATTTGAAATGTCCAAAGGTTATCCTCATGTATGATACCAGGACAGAATGACAAGTGATTGTTCCGAATGACTTCACTGCGAACCATGTGGCGTTGAGCAGCTATGGCACGCCCATTAAAATTGAGCAAATTCTGAATGATTACCGTTGGCTCTTTGGTATATTCACCAAAAGGGCAACAGAGAATGTCGTTAATGTCATTGTTACCAATGACCATATCCACAGATGGATACTTGTTTATCAATCGAATCATTTCCTCCATACATTCTGGAGATATCGTGTCATCGCTATCCAAGAAATATATATATGAACCTTTTGCAGCGCATATCCCCGTATTTCGAGCTTCCGACAATCCTTTATTATGTATGTGATGAAGAATGGTGAAATGAATCTCACCCTTATAATCGTCGACAAAGTCTTGAACAAGACGCATGCTGTTATCATCGCCACAATCGTCAATAAGAATACATTCTATGCCATTGGTCATTGTTTGAACAACAACGGATTGAAGGCAGTCTATGATGTATGCTTCTACGTTATATACGGGGATAATAACAGAAATTCTAAAAACCATAAGAAAAAATATACTATAGGCGGAACTTTTTGTAGATTATTTCTTTTATGTAATAGTAACAATCATTATGAAAAGCTACAGACATAACCCAATATAAAGAGACTCCAATAACCAGTTGCAAAACTATAAGAATATAAAGATTTATAGGTATGAACCCGATGAGCAATACCACTACTGCCATGATGACAGCCATTAGTATATTCTTACCAACATCCTTAAATTGTTGCTGAATACTATAATTCAAAATCTTCTTATTCGGCCACATGTTGAACAGGCAGGCACCGATTGCATATATAGTTTGACCAGCAGCTATTGCCAACGGACTAATAAACATAGTAAAAGCTAATATTGAAAGCATTGCAGTACTCTTACATACTTCTAAACGCATAACAATGTCTGTTCGTCCTAAAGCTGTTAGAACCTCAACATTCATGTTCCCTAATAGTAAAAAGCAATACATGATACATATCATTTGCATATAGGGAACTGCCATAATCCACTTCTCTGTGTAGATTGCCAATACCAAATTGTCGGACATTGCCGCTATTCCAAGTAATGCTGGCGTAAGTGTGTAACTACTCAATTTCATTGAACGGCCCAAAGCATTCTTTACAGCTCCTACATCATCTTGCATTCGAGCCATTGCAGGCATCATTACAGATTTTAGAGTTAGGAATATCTGACTATAAAGAACCTGTGGCATTCCATCACCTCGATTATAGTATGCCAAATCACTTGCGGAATACTTGAGTCCAATAGCATATCCTCGCATCTGATTACTAACTGTAGCGACAATCGTTGCAACCATCTGTTTCCATGCAAAAGCATACATTGTCTTAAACCTCGACCAGTAGAACTGTAACTGCGGATGCCATGGAACGATAATGGACAATACGATTGTACTTGAAATCGTACTAGTCATGTTTTGCCCAACTAATGCCCATACCCCACAATTGTTGAAAGCCATTACTAACCCCACAAAGGCTGATAGTATTTGACCGATTAAGGATACATAAAAGAATTTTTTGAATTGTAGATAGCGACTGATGTATGCTCCTTGTACACCTGATAAAGAACCAATAACTGCATTTAAGCCTAATACACGCAAGACAGGACAAACCAATTGATTGCCAAAAGCTATGGCAACATAAGGCGCTGAAAAGAAAATAATGGTATATATAAGAATAGCAAATCCCAATCCTGCAACGTATATAGTGGAGAAATCTTTTTCGTCTGCATCTTTTTTTTGTACCAGGGAAAGATGAAGTCCTCCTGTTAGTACCACATTGATTAGCAACATAAACATGCTTGACAATGCAATGATGCCAAAATCTTCTGGCATCAACAAACGGGCAAGGACAACAGAAATAGTAAAACTGATGGTTTGTCCCAATAATTTTTGTGCCAACTGCCAAAAAAAACCTGAGATTGCCTTCTGTTTTATGTTATCTACTTTTTCCACAGAAGTTTTATTTTATTGCAGAAATGTAAGTATCTCTCTAACCAGTCAGAATGTGGAAGTACTTCTTTGGCTCGAAGCAGCTCCCAACGATAATAAGCCTGATATCCGTATGGTGAAAGATAAAAAGCTTTTTCTTTTGGTTTAGAGAATATATTGTCAAAAAAAACACGAAGTAACTCTTTGTAATTCTTATAATTCTGTTCGGCAAGTATCCATGGCTCACGAAGTTTTTCAATGTAGAGCTCGTCATTAGAATCAAGTGCCTTGATGAAATCTATACAGTCTTTGATGGAGGCATAATCGCAAAGGTTAATGACCGAAGCAGGATTGAAATCACGCTCAAGCAGCCTATTGCCCCAGTAGATCGGAATTGTGTTTACAGCCATAGGTTCTATTATCTTCTCTGTCGTATAACCATCCACACTACTACTTTCAAAAGCGATGTTGAATTTGTAACCAGCTACAAATGATGATTTGTCTTCAAGGTACTCACCTCCCATATTGTTCATATATCTGCCAGCAGAGTCCACCTTTTTGTAGTCGCATAAGGCGTGAAAGAATTCTATTCGAATGGGATCTGCACGATACCCATTGCTAACGACAAAACAACAAAACTTGCGTTTGGTCAATGCAACAAAATCTAAATGCTCCTTATTATTTTTCAAAATCTTCTCAAAATCTTTGCGAAAGCAGTACAGTGGAAGACGAAGATAACGATCACCGAATGACATGAAATCAAATCCTATTGCATAGTCACAAGTGCTGAAGTTGGGAGTAATGTTTTCCCCATAGAACATAATCTTTACCGCATTCGGATAGTCGAATTGCTTCATAGGACGCAAGGGTGTTCCTATAACGAAATCAGGGTCGGTTTCAACCTGTTCTATGTCGAATTGTTCTTGAAGAATCTCCAACAAGGCCTGCTCCTCTTGGAATAAAGGCTGATGAACAAAAGCGAGACGTATATGCTTATTTGTCACAAGTTGCAAGTTTTTGTGTCCGCAATCTGTAATCTTTGTAAGAAATAATGAATGCTGCAATAACAGCCGTAAATACCAAATTGGAAAGATCCATAGTCATATTTGACCAATGAATGTCAAACCATCTCAATATTATTCCACGATGCATTGCACATGTATGCGCCACCAAGATATCAAGAGAATGCCTTCCCAGAAAAGACAGTATTTTGGCAAATAATCCATGAATATAGGTACTACATTTTAGGATGATGATTGTACCAATAACTGCAGTTGTTATACTTAACGGAAACCTCATAAAAATGTACATCGACATATTTAAATAGGTTTCAGTGAAAACTGATAAGGCCCAAATTGATATTCCGATTATATAGTGCCATGGCTTAATATTCTCTAAACAGATTTTTCTAAAATTATATCCGGCAGAATAGAACATCAATGCTGTTAAGCCTACAAGAATACATAACGGGAGATTAATAATCTTGTAGCCTATTTGCCATGCAATAAGAGACGCAACAAATGAAAGCAAGAACTCATATTTTCCACAAATACCATAGAGTACATTGTAGAACAGACGACACCAAAACAAGGCCAATAAAAACCAAATAGGGCCACTCCGCAATCCACCTGCAAGTTGAAACTTTGTTGCTTCATTCCCTTCACATCCCACCAAGGTCCCTATCAAACTATGTGAAGCTGCAGTTGGCGAATCGAAGCACAATAGGAATAATGAGATAAGAATGGAGGTGAGAATGTATGGTTTTACAAGTCTATCTAAATCCGTTTTGATGAGTTTCTTGTTTGATTTTGGTTTGAAAAAGAAACCGGAAATGAAAAAGAAAAGTGGCATGTGGAAGCTAAAAATCCATAGATAAAAATACTTGAAATCTGGTTGCAAATGGCAATGTCCAACAACCATTAGCAGAATAGTAATGCCTTTAGCAATGTCAATGAAATCTACCCTTTTTGCTCCTTTTTTACCCATGCCTGCCATCTTAGACCTTTGAGAGTGTATTCATAAGAATAGCCTCTTCCTTCGTCAGGCACTTCTCCTCGGCATATTCCAGGAAGTCATTGAGGTTGTGCAGGTCGGTGCCAAGACAGGAATAGGCGTTTTGATGGAGGAGGCGGTGGGCCTTGCGGGCTGCAGCATCGCCGTAGGCGCCGGCCAGGGAGAGGATGTTCAGCTGCAGCTTCACGTCCATATCACGCAGGCGGCGGTAGTCGGCGTCTTCCATATACATATAGCGCTCCGGGTGGGCCAATAGTGGCGTGTAGCCCTTCTTGCGGATGCCCGCCAGGAGGTCGTAAAGACCCATGGGCGGATGGAAGTAGGAGGTCTCTACCAAGAGTGAAGAGTGAAGAGTGAAGAGTGAAGCGCTCGACCTTTGGTCGCTTGCTACCGAAGGGACGCAAGAATTTGCTTCCGCTTTCCCGCTTTGTACCTGATAGGGTAGGAGGTCATCGTTGGCCAGCCGCTGCATGAAGAGCGTGTCGAGCATGTGCTCCGCGGCCAGGTGAAGCGAGAGTTGAGTGTTGAGTGTTGAGAGTTGAGTGTTGAGTGTTGAGTGTTGAGTGTTGAGGGTTGAGTGTTGAGTGTTGAGAGTTGAGTGTTGAGTGTTGAGAGTTGAGAGTTGAGTGCTGAGCTCTGCAAAGCGCTGGCGCAGGTCGGCCGGCGTGTTGGGGATGTCCTCCATGATGTGTGGCGTGAGCCAAATCTCACTCACTCCCAGCTCTGCCATCTTTTGCAAGGCTCGCAGCGCCTCGTCCATCGTCTGGATGCCGTCGTCCACGCCGGGCAGGATATGGCAGTGGCAGTCGGTCATGCCTTGCAGCAGTCCGCTCTCAAGGATGGAGTAGCGTTTTCTCTTGAAGAAAAACATGCTTACTTGCTGTAATAGCCGTATCCGTGTCTCTTGCCGTATCCGTATCGTCCGTACCCGTAGCCGTAGCGGTGATAACCGTAGTTGTGCTCGGCGTCGGTGGCGTTCAGCAAGATGGCCATGTTGTTATATTTCTTCTCCTCGTGGCTCTTTTCCAGTTCAGGCAACATGGCTCGCTCCAGCAGCCCGGCACGTACGATGAAGAGCGTGACGTCGGCCTCACGGCTGATGATGGTGGCATCGGCCACAATCTCTACCGGCGGACAGTCGATGAAGATGTAGTCGTACTCCTGGCGCAGCTCGTCGAGCATGGGCTTCAGCTTTGGCGAGTAGAGCAACTCGGTGGGGTTGGGTGGTATCTTTCCCATCGGTAGGAAGTCTATGTGCTGTCCGTTGGCTGACGGCTGCAGGCTGTCGGACTCTGCCTCTTCCAAGGAACAGGTGATGATGAGGTCTTTATAGTCATCGGTCTGTCCGCCAAGGTAGTTGGTGAGTCCCTGCTTGGGTGACCCTACGAACTCTGACAGTGATCCGCGTCGCAGGTCGAGGTCGATGCAGATGACGCGGCTGTTGCGTATGCCGAAAGTGGCGCCGAGGTTGGCACAGATGAATGTCTTGCCAGAGCCAGGGTTGAAGGACGTGAACATGATGATGTGTGCATTGCCAGTCGAGGGCTGCCCATTGGCCATGGATGTCTGCCCCTTGATCATGAAGTCCAGGTTGGTGCGCACCACGCGGAAAGCTTCGTTGATGATGTCGCGCTTGTGCTGCTGCACCACAATCCGGTAGCCGTGCTTGCTGCTCTCCTCTTTTTTCTTCGGTTTCCAAAGGGGCAATTCGCCGACGTAGGGCACTGAAAGATTCTCCAGGTCTTTTCTTCCACGCACCTTGCTGTTGCTGTTCTCGCGAATGATGAAAAAGGCAGCTGGCAGAGCTAATGCCAGGCCGAAGGCTATCATCAGTATTTTGTTGCGCTGAGGCGATGTGGGCTGGCTGCTGCCCCACGGCTCGGCGATGATACGTGTGTTGTAGGCTGTGAATGCCTGGCTCAGCTCGTTCTCCTCTCGTTTCTGTAGGAGGAAGAGGTAGAGGCTTTCCTTCACTTTCTGCTGTCTCTCGATGGATAGCAGGTGGTTGGCCTGGGTAGGATTGGCTGAAAGCTTGTCAAGCGCCTGTGAGTGCATCATCTGCACCGTACTGAGCTGGGCGTTGAGTGTGGCCTGCGTGTTGTCGAGCGAGTTGACAATGGCCTGCTTGAGGTTGCCGAGGGCCACGTCGAGGTCGGTGACGAGTGGGTTCTGCTCGCTGCTGTTGGCCACAAGGTTGTTGCGCTGCAGCAGTTTCTCGTTGTAGGCAGCTATCTGAGCCTCCACGGCAGCGTTGCCAATGCCGGAACTGGCGGGAAGGAGCTGGTTGGCATGGCTGGGGTCAGTGACGTAGCTGCGCACATAGCGCACCATATACAGCTGGTTGCTGATGAGCTGTCGCTGCTGGTCGGCGGCGCTCTCCTGTCCCATGGCTTGTGCTGCAACAGCTTCTACGCTGGGCATGGCGTGTGAACTCTTGTATCCGGCAATGTCCTGATCCACATCGCCGAGCTCTTCCTCAATGACGGCCAGTCGCTCCTTGATGAACTCATTGGTGGAGACACTGATTTGGTTGCGGTTCTGCACCCAGTTCTCGTTATATATGTTGACGATGGTCTTCAGGATGTTGTCGGCGCGAGCTATGGAGTTGTCGGTGCACACGATGTCGATGATGTTTTTCGTCTCCGGCTTCAACTTTGCGGTTATCATGCTGCCATAATGCTGTGATGCCGACAGGAAACCAGCCCGTTTGACCAGTATCTCGTTGCGCATGTCCTTTTTGTGATAGAGCGATGGCTTCAGCGTCATCTTGCCAAAGGGCAGCGTGGCCTCACGGTTCATTCTGACGTCGTATATACCAGCTACGGGCTGTCCTCGCAGGATGATTTCTGAGATACTGGCCGTGCTGTCGCCTGTCAGCTTCAGCTTGAAGTCCATATTCACATCGTCGGCAAGGTCGGTGAACTCTATTTCTATGGGCAATGTCTCAGCATAAAGTGGATCGTCGCGGAAAAAGCCCGGACGGAAATAGCTGATGTCTAAGTGCAGGCGCTTCACCATCTCGTAGATTGCGGCAGGTGAGTGGATGGCCACAATCTCGTCTGAGATGTTTGAAGAGAGGTTGTTCACGCCGAGATCTTCGATCAGCTTGATGTCGTTCGACTTCTCGCCGCTGTTCTTCACCAGTATGGAAGTGGTGCGTGTGTAGGTGATGGGGGTTGACAGCAGGTAGAGGGTTGCAGATCCCATGAAGAGAATGATGGATAGCAGGAACCAGGGCCAGTGGCTCAGGCATACCATCAGCATGTCGCTGAGGTTGAGCGAGTCGCCGCTCGTTGTCCGCTGCCTGTTGATTGTTGTCTTTGTTGTGGCCATTTTATTAAAGTTAAAAAGAAGGAGATAAAGGAGTTTTCAGGAGGAGTTAAAGGAGTTTTCAGAAGGTGTTAAAGGAGTTAAAGGAGTTTTCAGGAGGAGTTAAAGGAGTTAAAGGAGTTAAAGGAGTTAAAGACAAATGACTCTCCATGAAAAACTTTGGACAAGCAAGACTTGCTTGCCCGTCCAGCTGAAAAAACTATTTAAGGATGTTGTAAATGAGCAGTGCGGCCGACATGACGGTGGAGAACATGCCAAACCAGAAGCTTGGCGTGTATGCGCTGGACCCCATGACGGTGCTGGCCCGTTTTGTCATGTCGTTGGGCTCCACATAGATGACGTCGTTCTGCCGGATGTAGTAGACGGGCGACTGGTAGACGCTTTCAGCACTGGTCAGGTCTACACGGTAGGGCACCTGCTTGTCGCCTTCCTGCCGCATGACGAGGACGTTCTTGCGCAGACCGTTGATCTGAAGGTCGCTGGCCATGGCAATGGCCTCGAGCAGGGTGATGCGGTCTTTGCTGATCTGCTTGACGCCAGCACCGGCATTGCCGAGCACCGAGAACGACATGTCGTAGAAAGCCACCGTGACGATGGGGTCCTTACAGAGGTTTTGGGTGATGAGCTGCTCCTTGATGTGCTTGCTCAGCTCGTCGCGGGTCTTGCCTTGGGCTTTCACAGTGCCCAGCACCGGGAAGTCGATGTTTCCGAAGCCGTCAACGGTGTAGGGGGCGTAGTTCTGGCCGCCACTCATCATGTTCTGTCCGCCGTTGCGTCCGGAAATGTTAAACAGATTCATCAGCTGCTCGTCGCGGCTGTGCACAAAGATGCTGAGTTTGTCGCCAGGAAGGAAACGGATGTACCCGTCGCCTTGGGTGGTTATCGGCTCGTTGACTTCAACGTCTTGCAAATAGGTAATGTCCTGAGGAGTCTTGCAAGAGAACAGTGTCAGCGTCAGTGCTAAGGTTAACAAAAACAGGCTTTTTTTCATAGTATTTCTTTTTATAATGGATGCAATATTTACCGACACCCCTTTTTCTGTTTTTTTCTTCGGGGGGAACGCATCGGGGACAAACCCGATGACGGGAGGAACAGTCTCGCCTCGTCGAGTACGCACATTAGACAATGTGTTCGTATAGCTGAAAAGCAACTGCAAAGGTACGGTTTTTCTTTCATACATGAACAAAAAAAACGATATTTATCCCCTTACCCTTTGTTTTTTTGACCTGTTCAGCCATTGATGTGGAAAAAACTGACAAAAAGTTTGGAAATATCGGGAAGTGTTTGTAATTTTGCAACCATGACATTTGAAGAGACTTATCTGAACGACAACATCCTCGATGCACTCTACGACATGCACTTCGAGGAGATGACCCCTATACAGGAAAAATGCATCCCTCAGATTCTTGACGGCCGCGATGTGCTCGGCGTGGCGCAGACGGGTACGGGTAAGACGGCGGCCTATCTGCTGCCCATCCTGTCGATGCTCGACGACGGCAACTATCCCGAGGATGCCATCAACTGTGTCGTCATGGCTCCCACACGCGAGCTGGCCCAGCAGATAGACCAGGCCATGGAGGGCTTTGCCTACTATATGCCCTACGTCAGCTCCATCGCCGTGTATGGCGGCAACGACGGCGGACGCTTCGACCAGGAGCTGAAGAGCCTGCGAGGCGGGGCGCCGGTGGTCATCGCTACGCCGGGCCGGCTGCTGAGCCACTTGAAGGTGGGCAACCTCAACCTCTCGAGAACCTCTTTCTTCGTGCTCGACGAAGCCGACCGTATGCTCGACATGGGCTTCATCGACGACATCATGCAGATAACGAAGCTCCTGCCGCAGGACTGCCAGAAGGTGATGTTCTCGGCCACCATGCCCTCGAAGGTCAGGGAGCTGGCAGTGTCGTTCCTCCACAATCCCGTAGAGGTGAAGCTGAAGGTGAGCCGCCCTGCCGACAAGATTCGCCAGCAGGCCTACATCTGCTACGACCCTCAGAAGCTGACCATCATCGACCATCTGTTCCAGAGCGGCGACCTGCAGCGCGTCATCATTTTCTGTGGTAAGAAAGACCGTGTGAAGGACATCAATCGCCAGCTGTCGCGACTGAAAATCAACTGTGCCCCCATGCACAGCGACCTCACGCAAGCCGAGCGCGACGACGTGATGTACCGCTTCAAGGCCGGCATGGTGGATGTCCTCGTGGCTACCGACATTGTGGCGCGTGGCATCGACATCGACGACATACGCATTGTCATCAACTTCGACGTGCCCCACGATGCTGAGGACTATGTACACCGCATAGGCCGCACGGCACGTGCCGACCGCGACGGGCAGGCCATCACCTTCGTCAACGACCGCGACGTGCAGCGCTTCAAGCAGATAGAGCGGTTCCTGGGCAAGGAAGTGGAGAAGCTGCCGCTGCCCGAGGGCTTGGGCGAAGGCCCCGACTACAGCGCAGCGGCGCCCGCCAAGTCATCGCACGGACGCCATCGTGGCGGTGGGCATAGGCACGGAGGCCATCATGGACGAGGCCGCAAGGACAAGGGAAAGGACGGAAAGAAAAAGTCCGACAGCCAGTAGCCGCCAACGTTACCGCTGCTGAGAATGATGAAGTAGACTCGGTTATCAACTTTATATGTAGGAAGGATATGAAGAACAAACTCATGACTCTGTTGATGCTGGTGGCCATGATGGCATTGGGGGCCTGCGAGAAGGCTGTGGTCGACGAACAGCCTGAAGAAGCGAAACCGGTCGAGGGCAACGTCATCATTCGCACCTCACTCTATAACATTGTGCCCTTCGAGACGCGTGCCGTGCAGCATGTGGCCGACTTCAGCAATATGTTGAAGTTTGTCTTCTATCAGAACGATGAGAAGGTGAAGGACTTGACCCAGAAGAAAGACGACGGCAACTATGGCGAGGTGGGCCTGACGCTGCAGCCCGGCACCTACCAGCTGCTGGTGCTGGCCCACAGCAGTACTGGCAATCCTACGCTGTCAGACCCTACGAGCATACAGTTCACCAATACGACGGGCTACTCCGACACATTCTATTATTATGGTGACATCGTGGTGACAAAAGAGCAGCAGACGCATGACGTGCGCTTGCAGCGTGCCACCTCCATGGTGCGTGTCACCATTACTGACGACATACCCGCCGAGGTGAAAAGAATACGCCTCTACTATACAGGCGAATCGGGAGTCTTCAACGCCGTCACCGGCATGGGCGGCACGGTCAACTCCAAGCAGAGCGTCACGTTCAGCGTGGAAGACAAAACAGCGCCCCTTGCCCTCAGTGCCTATACCTTCCTGCGCAATGAGACCGGCACGCTGAACATGACCATTACCGCTTATGACGCAAATGATAATGTTAAAGTGGAGAAGGAGCTGAAAAATATTCCCATGAAAAACCGCATGGTGACAGAATATAGCGGCAATCTGTTTACTGCACAGAGCAATACTGCCACCAACTTCAATCTTACTGCCGAGACAGAGTGGGAAGTCTATCAGCAGCAAACATTCTGAACGGCAGGCATCTTCAACCGACAAGAAATCAAACAATTCAACTTTCGCAAGTTTTGGAGTTAAAGGAGTTAAGGGAGTTAAAGGAGTTAAAGACAATAGCTTTGCTATGGATTTCAACCCAGCGACAAAGGCGAATACGAAACTTGAATCAAACAAAAATAGCAACAGATGGAAAAAATAACTTTAGACCATAAGGTTATCTTCGTGACCGGTGCAGCCGGTTTCATTGGCAGTAATCTCGTGAAGCGCCTGATGCACGACTTGCAGGGCGCTACCATTGTGGGCATCGACAACATGAATGCCTACTACGACGTGTCCCTCAAGGAATACCGCCTTAAGGAGCTGGAGCAGTTGGCAGCGCTCTCCACCACGGGAAACAAGTGGGTGTTTGTGAAAGGTGACATTGCCGACAAGCCTTGTATCGACAGCCTCTTCGAGCAGTATCAGTTCTCCGTGGTGGTCAACCTCGCAGCTCAGGCCGGTGTGCGCTATTCGATAGAGAACCCCGATGCCTACATCATGAGCAACATGATAGGGTTCTATCATATCCTTGAGGCCTGCCGCCACCACCCCGTGGAGCATCTGGTCTATGCCTCGTCGAGCAGCGTGTATGGCGGCAACAAGAAGGTGCCGTTCAGCACCGACGACCGCGTGGACAATCCCGTCTCGCTCTACGCTGCCACAAAGAAAAGCAATGAGCTCTTTGCCCACTGCTACAGCAAGCTTTACAACATTCCCACCACGGGCCTGCGCTTCTTCACCGTCTATGGCCCTGCCGGACGCCCTGACATGGCTTACTTCGGTTTCACCAACAAGCTGCTGAAAGGCCAGACCATCCAGATATACAATTACGGCAACTGCCGCCGCGACTTCACCTATGTCGACGACATCGTGGAAGGCATCGTGCGTGTGATGGCGGGCGCTCCAGAGCGTAAGGCTGGCGACGACGGCCTGCCCATCCCGCCATACGCTGTGTACAATATAGGTGGCGGACAGCCAGAGAACCTGCTGGACTTCGTGCAGATACTGCAGGAGGAACTCCTCCGTGCAGGCGTCCTGCCTCAAGACTACGACTTCGAGGCACACAAGCAGCTGGTGCCCATGCAGCCCGGCGACGTGCCCACCACCTACGCCGACGCAACGGCATTGGAGCGCGACTTCGGCTTCACCCCGAAGATTACCCTGCGCGAGGGGCTGAGGAAGTTTGCTCAGTGGTATAAGCAGTATTACGGATAGAGCTCTCGCAAGTTTTGGAGTTAAACTCCTTTAACTCCTTATAGAAGAACGAATGTGAAAATTACGGATAACCAAGCGGAGATTTTTAGCGTGATGTCATGGCAAGCAATGCGGATTTTGTACAATACATTGTCGACCAGTGCAGTGGGGCAGGGGAGATAGTGGCCAAGAAGATGTTTGGCGACTATGGCGTCTATTGCGATGGGAAAATATTCGGGCTTATCTGTGACGACAGCTTCTATCTGAAGCCTACGGCGGCAGGCAGGCAGTTGCTGCGCACAGTCGATATGCGTCCGCCCTACGAAGGGGCGAAGGACTATTTTTTCATCGCCGACGTCGACGACCGCGATTATCTGTCGGAGCTGGTGCGCGCCACTTGCCGTGAGCTGCCTGAGCCTAAGCCGAAGAAGAAACGATAGCTGATGAGAGACTATCCAGACAGGATGACGCCCGAGCAGGCGAGGCTGTTTCGTGAAGACGTGCTGAACATCGTCGGCCAGATACCGCTCGGCATGGTGACGACCTACGGGCATATTGCGGCCTTGGCAGGATGGCCCAGTCACTCGAGGATGGTGGGGAGAACCCTGCGTTACACTCCGGGTGCCGAGTTGCTGCCCTGCCACCGTGTGGTGAACAAGGAGGGCCGCACCGCCCCAGGCTGGAGCCGCCAGCGCCCCTTGCTGGAAGAGGAGGGCGTCAGCTTCAAACCCAACGGCCATGTGGACATGGACCGACACCTCTGGGAGCCATAGCCCTCACTCCTTTGCTCCTTACTTATTACTTATTACTTCTTACTTATTACTTAAAAAAAGCTTCTTACTTCTTACTTCTTACTTCTTACTTGAAAAAGCTTCTTACTTATTACTTCTTACTTATTACTTAAAAAAGGGTTTATGGAAAAATTCGAATTGATGGCGCTGCCTTATGCGCCCGAGGCCTTAGAGCCGGTGATCAGTCGTGAAACCATTGCTTTTCATCATGGAAAGCACTTGGCGGCCTATGTGAACAACCTCAACGGACTGCTGGACGGCAGCGGCTTTGAAGAGGCTACGTTGGAGGAGATTGTCTGCAAGGCAACAGGCGGCATCCTCAACAATGCCGGACAGATACTGAATCATGAGCTTTACTTCGCGCAGTTCACTGGCCAGCCCACATCATCGGCTCCTACAGGGAAACTCGCAGACGCCATCGTCCGTGACTTTGGCTCGTTTGAGGCTTTCAAGGCTGAGTTTCAGAAGAAGGGCGCCACGCTCTTCGGCTCTGGCTGGGTGTGGCTGTCGGCAGATGCCGATGGCAAGCTTGTCATCACGCAGGAAGTGAATGCTGCCAACCCTGTGCAGAAAGGCTTGAAGCCTCTGCTCACTTTCGATGTATGGGAGCATGCCTATTATCTGGACTATCAGAATCGTCGGCCCGACCATCTGGCTGCCCTTTGGCAAATCATCAACTGGGAAGTGATAGAGCGGCGTTATGCCTAAGATGCCGACAGCAAAGGACATCGTTGCCTATATGGAGTCGCTGCGCAACGACGCGCAGCGAACGGTTCTTATGGGCTTTTTCAAAACCGGACCGGGCGAGTATGGCGAGGGCGATGAGTTCCTCGGGCTGAAGGTGCCGCAGACGCGGGAAGTCGTCAAGGCGGCAGGGCCCGACTTCCCGTTGGGCGAAGTTCCCGAGCTGCTGATGAACCGCTGGCATGAGGTGCGCCTCTGTGGACTGCTGATTCTCGTGGCGAAGTTCGAGCGGCTGGCCACGAAGCGCCTCGAAAACGATGCGGCTGCCATCCGCAGGCGTGACGAGATAGTGACGATGTATCTGCAGTATGCCGAGCGGGCTAACAACTGGGACTTGGTCGATTTGTCTGTGCACAAGATTCTCGGGCATTGGCTGCTGTTGCCGTCGATGCTGGGCGACAAGGACTATAAGGTGAAAATCCTCGATGAGCTTGCCGCCAGCACCTGCCTATGGAAACAGCGCATGAGCATTGTCTGTTCGTGGAAGACATCACAGCAAGGCGACCCGTCGTGGTGCCTGCGCTATGCCGAGGTGCATCTGCACCACCCACACGACCTCATGCACAAGGCCGTAGGCTGGATGCTCCGTGAGATGGGCAAGCGCTGCTCGATGGATCTGCTGAGAGCCTTTCTCCGGCAGCACGCTCACGAAATGCCCCGCACCACGCTCCGCTATGCCATAGAGAAGATGCCGGAACGTGAGCGCAAGGAGTGGCTAAGCTGACAGGAGCCCCTGAGGCGCCCTTAGCTGTTTCCGTTTTTCTCCGTCATGTATTTCCAGTAGCGGCGAGGCATGTCTTTGAGCTGCTTTCGGGGGTTCATGCGCTCGCGTATGCAGATGGCCTTGAAGTAGGTACGCCAAAGGTCCTGCAGCAGTTGGTCGTCGCTGCTGAGCACCTCATCGTTGAGCCTGCCGTTCCTGAGATTGAAGGGAACGGCGGCTTCGTCCTCGAAGGTGATGCGGATGGGAGCCTCACCCCCAGCCTCTCTCCCAGAGGAGAGGGGAGTAGATACTTCTTCCGCTGTGATTTCGCCAGTTGTGTAATGACTCCCCTCCCCTTCGCGGGCGGGGGCGGGGGTGGGGTTGTAATACCCGTAATGTCTCTTGGCGTCGTAGATCAGCCAGGGCTGGTCGTTGAAGCGGTCCTGGAAGTGGTCGATGACGATGGGAAGCACATTGTGGTCGGGCGAGACGACGGCGAGATAGGTGCCGTCCTTCGCTTTCTGAAAGCGGATGAACTGCTTCATTCTCAACTGCTCGTGCAGCACCCGTCGGGCTATGTTTGTCACGGCCAGCACGTCGGGGTCGGCAAAGTTGCGGGCAATATCTCCCTGACGGAACACCTTGCAGATATACAAGAACAGCGGCCCATTCAGCTCCCGCAGTTCCGACAGCCAACTGACGGAAATCAGCTTCATCGCCTCGCGCGATAGCCGCTTCTCCAGCCCGGCCCACACGCGCCGCGCCTTCTCTTCGTCAGTACATACCTTATATATATGCTCGCAGAACAGGGGCAGAGGGTCGCCTTCGGCCAATAACGCCTCTGGCTGTTCCTTCAAGCTGAAGGCGTCGAACACGGCCGTCAGCAGGCCGTCCATCGTTCCGTCAAACAGGTATGCCGTCATGATGACATCGGTTTCATCCGTTCAGTCTGTGGCAGGAAAATCCTCGAAATCCAGCACGAGTTGCTGCTCTTGCGCGGCCCTCTTCTGTTGGGCCTTCGAGATGAGCAGTGGCCGCAGGCGTTCAGGGCGCAGTTCGTTGATACCGACGATGGGCTGCGAGAACTGCGAGGTCAGCTCGTTGCAGGTGATGAAGTATTTCGCCTTCTTCATCACCACGCCCATCTTCTTCAGGTCGTAGGATGTGAGGCGGTTGAAGCGGCGCGAGTTCACGATGAGCCATGCCGACTTCGTGCCGAGGCCGGGCACGCGCAGCAGCTGTTCGTAGTCGGCGGTGTTGATGTCCACGGGGAAGGCCTCGGGGTGGCGCAGCGCCCAGGCCAGCTTGGGGTCCACCTCCAGGTCCAGGTTCGCGTGCTGGTCGTCGACAATCTCCTCCACCTTGAAGTGATAGAACCTGAGCAGCCAGTCGGCCTGGTAGAGCCGGTTCTCGCGCACCAGCGGCGGCTGCTTCAGCACGGGCAGGCGTGGGTCGTAGGTGTTCACGCTGACGTAGCCCGAGTAATAGACGCGCCGCATGGTGGGCTGGCCGTAGAGCATGGACGACATCTGCAGGATGTCGCGGTCGCTCTCTTTCGTCGCTCCCACTATCATCTGCGTCGACTGTCCGGCAGGCACGAAGCGTGGCGCATAGCGATACTTCTTGCGGTCTTCCTTGTTCTCCAGCACGCCTTGCTGTATCAGCTTCATGGGCAGGAACACGCTTTGGTGGTCTTTCTCTGGTGCCAACAGTTTCAGCGACTCTTCTTTGGGTATCTCTATGTTCACGCTCATGCGGTCGGCGTAGCGTCCCGCCTCGGTGAGCAGCTCCTGCGAGCAGCCGGGGATGCTCTTCAGGTGGATGTAGCCATTGAAGCGGTGCACCGTGCGCAGGTCGCGGGCAATGGCTGCCAGCCGCTCCATCGTATAGTCGGGGTTGCGCACCACGCCACTCGACAGAAACAGCCCCTCGATGTAGTTGCGGCGGTAGAACTCCATCGTGATCTCCTCCAGTTCCGAGACGCTCAGTGTCGCCCGCCTGATGTCGTTAGAGCGGCGGTTCACGCAGTAGGCGCAGTCGTACATGCAGTGGTTGGTCAGCATCACCTTCAGCAGCGAGATGCACCGCCCGTCGTCGGCAAACGAGTGGCAGATGCCGACGCCTCCCACGGTAGAGCCCACCATGCCCTGCTTGCCTTTGCGCACAGTGCCGCTCGACGAGCACGACACGTCGTACTTCGCCGACTCAGCGAGTATCCGCAGCTTTTCCATGGTCTTTTCTGTCAGCATGATGTGTTAGTTGGCGAGAGGCTGGCTCCAAAAGTGCAAAAGTACGGAAAATAACCCATACGTCCAAATTTTTCTGCTGAAAAAAACAGCCGGCAACAATGTACGCTACAATGCCTGACACATTTTCCAAAGGAGGGAGCGCAAGCGAGCCCCGCTGGTCGTGTGGTGCACGTATTCGTGCACACCTACCAACTGAATAAGCGAAAGAGCCCTGTTTTTGGAGTTCTTGCCAGCTTTTTACTTCTCTGTCTGGCGTCCCCAAAAAAGTCCGAAGGCTTCGGACACTCTGTCCGAAGGCTTCGGACTCGTTGTCCGAAGGCTTCGGACTTTTCGTCCGAAGGCTTCGGACGAAAAGTCCGTAGTGTAAATAAAAATGACGGACGGCTTAAAAACAGCAAAACTGAAGGGGCGACAGCCGCCTGCGAGCCTGTCGCGGGCGAGCCGCCTGCGCTCCCTGTGCGGATGCAATAATCCATCCGCATCAGTTGAACGGGGACAGCCCGTCAGTCGTGATAAATCCAGGAGAGGAAGGAGTTGATCCACTTGATGGAGCAGCGGAACCAGCGGTAGGTGCTGACGGGCTTGCCGCCGAAGCGCAGGATGAACTCACGGAACTTGTTTTTGCGGAAGGGCAGGCCGACGTCCATGAAGAAGATGTGCTCGTAGCCCCGTGTGTGCGCATCCTTGATGGCGTGCCAGATGGTGAGCTCACGCGGATGCAGCCATGCGAAGGACTTGCGGCGGTAGGCGGCGAACCAGAGGTAGGCCTGGTGGTTGGAATAGACCACGGCGGAACAGCCTACCACGCGGTTGTGATAGCGGGTGAGATAGAGCCTGCCGTTGTCGGTCAGCTGGATGCGCTCCTTGCCTTCCTTCGGAGGCAGACCGCTGAACGAGTGGAAGAACTCGTCGGCGGGGATGTAGCGCTTGGGCTTCAGCCAGTTGTGATGGCGCAGCAGCTTCATAAACTCCTTGAAGTCGTCTTCGCTTTTCACCTCGTCGGTGATGACGCCGCGCTCGTAGGCATTGCTGATGCGCTGTTGCAGAGCGGGCGTGATGCGCTCTTCCGGTGTGCGCGAGTGCAGCGAGTTGTGGATGCTCATCCATCGCACGGGGAAATAGCGGGCAGCGCGCAGCTGACGGTAGCCGAACATCTTGTGGCTGAGGTGGCTCACCTCCACGTAGAGCATGCGCGGCCCCAGCTTTGAGGTGAGTGCCTGAATCATCTGGCCGAATAGTGAGCCCCCCCCTACGGCTCCCGAGGGGGCTTCATTTGTTTGCTTGGCGGGTGATGTGTCGCCCTTGGGGGACGCGCTCGACTTCTTGTCGCTTGCTGCCGTAGGGACGCGAGAAGGGGGGGCTTCGATGACTTTGTACACCCCTTCGCCCATGATGCGGCAGTGCATGTAATAGTAGGGCGGGAACCACGATGTGCGATAGCGTACCACAGCCAGCATCTGTGCCATGATCTGTCCGTCATCATTCTCCACCGTCACCATGTAGGGACGGTGGCGCGGCGTCTGCTGGCACAGGGCGAAGAGCTGCGGGCTGTGGAAGAAATTGTCTTCCATCAGCCCTTCGGGCAGTGTGTCGCCGCTGGTGTAGATGCTTGTGTGTGGCACTGGCAGGTTGAAGGCAGAAGGTAGAAAGATGGATGCCGGCTACTGTGCAGTGAAGGAGTAGACCTTGCCCGGCTGCGTGTCGAGGTCGTACTCATATACGGGCTTCAGGTGCAGCAGCTGAAAGTCTTTCAGCTCGGAGGAGCGCAGCGGCTCACGGATGGTGGCGGGCTGCAGCAGCTCGTTAGGGCAGTCGCCGCTGGCTTTGCGCAGATTCTTTCCCTTCAGCGGGGTATAGGAGCGCAGTCGCAGTGTGCCGCCAATGGTGGAGCGTACCACTGCGGAGCGTAGCTTGCCTTCGCTCCATGCCTCGTCGACGATGAAGCCGCCACGGGCACGCAGTCCCTTCACCTCACCCTTGCTCCACGTCGTGGGCAGGGCGGGCAGCAGCTGCACGGCACCGTCGTGACTCTGCAGCAGCATCTCGCAGATGCCGGCGGAGACACCGAAGTTGCCGTCAATCTGGAACGGCGGGTGCGCATCGAAGAGGTTGGGATAGGTGCGGCCATTAGGATACTGGCGCATCTTGGAGTCGTCGGGCAGCAGGTGCAGCATGTTCTTGATGATGGTGAAGGCGTGGTCGCCGTCGAGCATCCGAGCCCAGAAGTTCGTCTTCCATCCGAGGCTCCAGCCCGTGGCCATGTCGCCGCGTTGTTTCAGTGTGTTACCGGCAGCAGTGTATAGTTCGGGATGGCTGTATGGCGAAATCTGGTTCGAGGGATACAGTCCATAGAGATGCGAGATATGGCGGTGTTCGTCCTTCGGGTCATCGGCATCGATAATCCATTCTTGCAATTGTCCATATCGGCCAATCTGCATCGGCGGGAGCTTCTCTAAGGATGAAGTGAGAAGGGAGAGGTAAGAAGCGTCTTTGCCGAGAGCTTTACCGGCCTGCAGCGTCTGCGAGAGCACGTCGAAGGCTATCTGATTGTCCATCGTCGAGCCGGCGCAGACGTTGGTGCCTTTGCCGCGTGGGCCGTGCTCAGGCGACACGGTGGGTACGGTCATCAGCCAGCCGGCGGCCTGCTTCACTTCGCCCGTGTCGGGATACTCTTTCATGTAGTCGAGAAGGAAGTCGGCAGCACCCTTCATCACGGGATAGTACTCGGCGAGGAACTGCTTGTCGCCGGTGTAGAGGTAGTGTTGCCACAGGTGGGTGGTGAGCCAGGCACCGCCAGTGGGGAACATGCCCCAGGGTGTGCCGTCCACCGGGCCGGCGATGCGCCACAGGTCGGTGTTGTGATGGGCCACCCATCCGCGGCATCCGTACATCGTCTTGGCTGTCTCGGCGCCCGTCTCGCTCAGGTCTTTGATCATCGAGAACAGTGGCTGCTGCGTCTCGGCGAGGTTGCCGATGAGGGCTGGCCAGTAGTTCATCTCGGCGTTGATGTTGATGGTGTACTTCGAGTCCCACGGTGCGTTCATCTTGTCGTTCCACACACCCTGCAGGTTGGCGGGCTGTCCGCCAGGCTGGCTGGAGGAAATAAGGAGGTAGCGCCCATACTGCATCATCAGTGCCACGAGGTCGAGGTCGGTGGGATTTTCTGAGAAGGCGGTCACGCGTTTGTCGGTTTCCATAGCGGACGCAGCCGTCTTGGGCAGCGTCAATGACACGCGGTCGTACTGCTCCTTGTACTTTTTCACATGGGCGTTGAACAGCTTCTTGTATGGTTTGCCGTGAATGGAGGCCAGCGTCGCGTTGTTCTTCTTCACGGGGTTGCCGCTGACATCGTGGTAATTGACGAAGTTGGTGGCGGCGGTGATGTAGAGCGTGGCGGTGGTGGCATCGTCTATGCTCAGTTTGTCAACGCCGCGCTCCACCTCGCCGTCGGTCTCCACCAAGATGCGGCACTCGGCTTTCAGTCCGGCTGGGATGCCTTCCTGCTCCACACCTTCGACAACAGCTGCCAGCTCGTTGACTTTTCCTGCGATTCCTTCATGGGATGACACCGTAAACACGTTGGATTTCAGCTGGGTGTCGAAGCTGATGTCAAACTCCAGCTCCTCTTTCTTGCTGGCTTTGAGCTGCATGATGATGACATTGTCGGCCTGCGATGCGAAGACTTTACGCTCATACTTCACACCCTTATATATATAAGATGTATACGCGACAGCGTTGGCCAGGTCCAGCTCGCGGCGATAGTTGGTCACGTCCTTATGGTCCAGCGACAGCTTCATACTGCCTAATGGCAGGAACCTCATGCCGTGGGGGCCTTTGACGAAATGCTGGTCGATGAGTTTCGATGCCTCAAACTCCTTCCCTTGGAAAATAAGACGGCGCACTTGGTCCAAGGCTACGAGCGACTCCGTGGAGTTGTTGTTGTGGGGCGAACCGCTCCAGAAGGTCTCTTCGTTCAGCTGAATCTCTTCCGTGTCGGTGCCGCCATAGACCATGGCGCCTAAGTGGCTGTTGCCAATGGGCAGGGCCTCAAGCCAGTGGCGGGCGGGCTGACCGTACCAAAGTGTGTGCTGCTGTGCCATCGTAGTCATGGCAAAAAGAAGGAATAGCGGTAAAAGAAAAAATCGTTTCATAGTGCTTTGCTTAGTTATTGTTTTGTGTGCAAAGGTACATAAAAGTTAGGAGTTTAGCGTGAGGAGTGATGATTTATCTGAGGCGGCTTAACTTTTTTTGGATAAAAAACTCCTAATTCTTCACTTCATACTCCCAAATTTTCACTACCTTTGCAAAAATTTCTAAAGAAAAGACAATTATGACAAACTTCAAAGACCTGGCGCAGCTGCGCCGTTCTCACAGAAAATTCACCGATGAGGAGATAGATGGCGAAGATGTACGCCTGATTATGCGTGCAGCCCTGATGGCCCCGACGAGCAAAGGGCAGCGGGCGTGGCAGTTTGTGGTGGTTGACGACAAGATGGACTTGGAGAAGCTCAGCGATGCCAAAGACCTGGGCGGGCAGTTCATCAAGGGTGCCCCGTTGGCCATCGTGGTGCTGGGCGACCCCATGCAGAACGACTGCTGGGTGGAGGACGGCTCCATTGCAGCCATCTCCATGCAGTATCAGGCCGAGGAGCTGGGCTTAGGCTCATGCTGGGTGCAGATGCGCGGCCGGGGGCTGAGCGACGGCACCACGGCCGACACCGTCATACGCGGCATCCTCGACATTCCCGAGAACTTCAGCGTGCTGTGTGTCATCGCTGTGGGCCACAAGGCCGACGAGCGCAAGCCGCAGAACGAGGACAAGCTGAAGTGGGAGAATGTACACATCGGCAAGTTCTGAACAATAAACGTTAACCAATAAACGTTGAACAATAACCTGTAGTCCAGTGAAAATAGTGTTTGTAGGGGCGGGGCGCTTGGCCACGCAGTTTGCTAAGGCCCTGTGCGCCAAGGGTCACACCATTGCGGCGGTCTTCAGCCGCACGATGGACAGCGCCGCCGCGCTAAGCCGTGTGGTCGGCGGTTTTCCCACCGACAGCATCGCCGCCCTTCCCGTTGATGCCGATGCCTACATCATCGCCGTGAAGGACTCGGTGCTGCCAGCGCTCATTGCCCAGCTGAAGGAGGGTAGGGAAGAGCGCCCCATGTTCCATACGGCAGGCAGCGTACCCATGTCGGTCTTCGAAGGTGTGCGCCACCACGGCGTCATCTATCCCATGCAGACCTTCTCGAAGGAACGCGACGTTGACTTCACGCATCTGCCTTTCTTCATGGAAGCTAACGATGACCTCGCCCTGCAAGTGGCCTCCGAACTGGCGACCTCCGTCAGCGACAACGTGCGCCAGCTGAGCAGCGACGGCCGCCGCCACCTGCACCTCGCCGCCGTCTTCGCCTGCAACTTCTCCAACCACTGCTACACGCTGGCCGCCGACATCCTGGAGCGCCACGGCGTGCCCTTCGATGTGCTTCTGCCTCTCATCGACGAGACGGCGCAGAAGGTGCACACCCTGCATCCCCGTGAGGCACAGACAGGCCCCGCCGTGCGCTACGACGAGAATGTTATCAACGCTCAATTACAGCTCCTTGCTGACGAGCCGCTCAAGCAGCAGGTGTATGACTTGATGAGCAAAAGTATTCACGATGATCAACTACGACCTTAGAAAAATCCGCGCCATCATCTTCGACGTCGATGGCGTCCTCTCCTGCGAGACCGTCACAATGGGTGCCGACGGCATCCCCATGCGCACGGCCAACATCAAGGACGGCTATGCCCTGCAGCTTGCCGTGAAGCTGGGTCTGCGCATGGCCATTATGACTGGTGCCAACGTCGAGGCGGTGCGTCACCGCTACGAGGCGCTGGGCCTCACCGACGTGTTCATCGGCTGCTCGGTGAAGATGCGTACCTACGAGGCGTTTTTGGAGCAGTACGGCCTGAAGGACGAGGAGGTGATGTATATGGGCGACGACATCCCCGACCTCGAGGTGATGCGCCGCGTGGGCTGCCCCGTCTGTCCGAAAGACGCTTGCCCTGAAGTGAAAGAAGTGAGCCTTTACGTCAGCCACTGCTGCGGAGGCCGCGGCTGTGCCCGCGACGTCATCGAGCAGACCCTGCGCGCCCAAGGCCTCTGGCAGATGAACGCCACCGCCTTCGGCTGGTAACCCCCGCCAAAAGAACAAAAAAAACTTCGCGTAAGCTGCGGCACCGCCGCAGCCCCCCTCTCTCCCCATGTTAGACAACCTCAAGAACTACCGTATCATCCTGGCCAGCAACTCGCCGCGCCGCCGCGAGCTGCTTGCCGGCCTCGGCATCAGCTACGAGGTGCGCACCCTGCCCGGCATCGACGAGAGCTATCCCGCCGACCTGCCCGTGGAGCAGATAGCCGAGTACATAGCCACCGAGAAAGCCGCCGCCTATCAGAAGCAGATGGCCGCCGACGAGCTGCTCATCACCGCCGACACCATCGTCGTGGTCGCTGGCGAGGTGATGGGCAAGCCGCATGATGCCGACGATGCCCGCCGCATGTTGCACAAGCTGAGCAACTGCACCCATCAGGTCATCACTGGCGTCTGTCTCACCACCACAGAGAAGCAGCGCCGCTTTTCCGTGAAGACTGATGTCACCTTCAAGGCCCTCACCGACGAGGAGATAGACTACTACATCACTCATTACCGCCCCTTCGACAAGGCCGGGGCCTACGGCATACAGGAGTGGATAGGCTACATCGGCGTGACAGGCCTTAACGGCAGCTACTTCAACGTGATGGGGCTGCCCGTGCAGCGCATCTACACCGAACTAAGCTCTTTTTAGCTTTGTATGATTCTTGTGTTCCTTCGGTTCTTTCAGTCGCTACGCTTAGTGAAAGCGGCGGAGCCGAGCGGCAAGCGGCAGAGCCGAGCCAACATCCCTCCCCTTCATGGCACAAAAATTCAGGCTACTTTTGGTTGAATCGTCGAAAGAATTCAACCAAAAGTAGCCTGATTGACTGGCGGCTTGCTTTCTCGCAGGATAAAGAAGCCTCTGCGTGAACAATTACAGCTGATACTCCAGCATCACCATGCTGTAGGGCTGCAGGTCGAGCGAGAACTTCTTCTTGGCCTTCACCTGCTCGGTCTTCGGGGCGATGGGCTGGGCATCGAAGGTGTTCTCGTCGTCAGCGTTGCCGCTGAGCGTGGTCATCGTGGCAAACTTCTTCAGGCCGAAGCGCCCCAGGTTGATGTTGGCCTTCTTCGGCTGGTCGCCGGCGTTGACGAGCTTGACGAAGAGCTTGCGCGTCTTCACATTGAGGATGACGCTCTGGCCGTAGTGCACGTTCTCCTGCGGCTGGATGACACCGGCAGCGTCGCCCTCAAACGTGACGCAGTCGCCGTAGTAATATTGGCCGCTCGACTGTCCGAACAGCTGCTGCACATAGTAGCTGCAGGTGAGGAACGGGCGCTCGTTGTCGTAGTAGATGAGGTCGGGGTTCCACTGTGTGCCGTTCTTGCGGGCGAAGAGGGGTGCGTAGCTGGTCATGCAGACCACGTCGGCGTTGCGCTCTACGTGCAGCAGATACAGGCCTTCGGCCAGCGCGTCGATGAGCTTCTTGTCCTTGGCTGCATACTCGCCTAAGTAAACCTTCGTCTTGCGGTCGCGCGGATAGTTGTCATACTGGCGCTTGTTCAGGAAGTAGTCGTTCTTTTCGTAGTAGTGCTCGTCGAGGATGGGCATGTCCAGCTCTTCGGCCAGCTTCCAGCCTGCTTCATAGTCGGGGTTGTCTTTGTGGGAACCGGGGCCGGCAGTGCCTACGATGACAATCTCGGGATGGGCTTTCGTCACGCGCTCATAGATATACTTGAAGCGCTCGATGAACTCGGGCGAGATCTTCTCCTCGTTGCCTATGCCTAAGTATTTCAGGTTGAAGGGGGCAGGGTGGCCGGCGTCGGCACGCATCTTCGCCCATTTGTTGGTGGCGGGGTCGCCGTTGGCCCACTCAATGAGGTCGATGGCCTCAGCCACCCACTCGTCCATCTCCGACATGGGTACGACGTCCTGAGCCTGCGTGGGCCACATGTTCCATCCGCCGTTGGTGCCCTGACAGCTCACGCCGCTGGGCAGGATGGGCACGGGCTCCATGCCGAGATCCTCGCAGAACTGGAAATACTCATAGTAGCCCAATCCGCAGCTCTGGTGATAGCCCCAGGTGTTCTTCAGCTGGCGGCGCTGCTCGCGGGGACCGATGGTAGTCTTCCAGCGGTAGGTGTTCCAGAAACCGTCGCCACCGCCGTGCACCACGCATCCGCCAGGGAAGCGCATGAACTTCGGGTTGAGGTCGGCCAGCGCCTGAGCCAAGTCTTTACGCAGGCCGTGGCCTTTGTAGGTGTCCTCGGGCATGAGCGACACCTGGTCGATGTCGAGGTCGCCCACGGTGAGGACAAGAATCTGCAGGTTGGCGTTCTTGCAGTCCTCAGAGGGTGTGAGCACGGCCTCATATTTCTTCCACGAGGTGCTGCTGACGTTGAGTGTTGTCTCATCGAGCACCGTGGGGTCGGCGCCCCAGCCCTGTCCGGGCTTGGCCAGCACCACGCGTACCTGCTTGGCGCCGCCGATGTTGCGGAAGAATACGGAGAAGTCGTACTTCGCGCCGGCCTTGACGCTGATGCCGTCGAAGCCATCGTTCTGCAGGCCGAAGCCTTTCCAGCCTTTGTAGTCGTGGAACTCCCTGGTGCGCTCGGTGTGCAGGCGCATGTAGGTGGCGTTGTTGGGATGCAGCGGGTTGTCCATCCTCACCTGCACCGTGCCGAGGGAATGGCCCGGGCGGATCTGTCGCCATGCTGTGCCGGCGCCCCATCCGTCGCGGTCGGCAGGGCTGAATTCGAAGGAGCCGTTCTGCACCAGCTCGGCATAGAGACCGCCGTCGGCAGAGTTGTTGATGTCCTCGAAGAAGATACCGATTAGTTCGTCACTGATGGCCTTGCCGCCCTTCGGGGCGCTCATAGGCCGCTGGGCGCTGAGGCCCATGGTGGCCGCCATCAACAGGGCAGCCATTGCTGTAAGTTTCTTCATTAAATGGGTAGTGTTAGTGAATAATTGTTAGCTGCTGTTAGTGCTGGCGGAAGTTCCACTTCGAGTTGTCACTCGAGAAGTCGTACTCGGCCAGGGTGGGCGTTGAGTCGCCGGCACTGTAGAGGCAATATTTCTGGTTCTTGCCCTGCTGTCCTGGAATGACGTAAGGCATGATGCGGTAGGTGCCGTCGGTGAGCTGCTCGATGCGCCAGAGCTGCTCGTCGAGGTCGGCCAGTTCCTTGGTGACGACCTCCAGCTTGTCAGTGGCAGTCAGTGCGCGGTTGGTGCCCTCAATGCGGATGACGTAGAGCGGTCCTGCGATGGTGCCGCCCCGCTGGGGTACGGGAACGACCTGCCAGCGCTGGTGCGGGCGGAACATGTAGTCGCCAATGCGCACGGCCACTTCGCCTGCGGGCCATGTGCCCTGAACCTCAGCCAGCGTCTGGTTGGCCACCGGCTTGGGAGCTTCCTGCATCTGGTCGCGGTTGAACCAGCCCTGGCGGGCCACCTGCATGCGCACGAAGTCGACGGCCAGCTCCAGTGAGTAGCCGCGGCGCTCGCTCTCAATCTCATAGACGCCGTCCTTGATTTGCTCGCCGGCGTAGGGCCAGTCGTTCTTCCACAGCAGCGGACGGATGGCCAGAGTGGAACGGCCGCCCATGTCGAAGTCGGCTTCCCAGTGGAACGACATGATCTCCACGCCTTCATCTAAGATGGTACGTCCGAAGTGTCCGGCGCCGGTCTTGCGGTCGCCGGCGGCGATGACCATGCGGCCTCCGCCGTGGTACATGTCGCGGCCCACATTATCTATATAGGGACCCTCGACGCTGCGTGAGCGGCCTACCACGATGTTATAGGTAGAGTTCACTCCGTCGCAGCAGGTGCCGTGTGTGCCGAGCAGGTAGTACCAGCCGTTGCGGTAAATGAGGTCGGTGGCTTCGCAGTCGATGGCGATGTCCTTCTCCTTGTTGCCGCTGACGCGGAATCCTGTCTTCGGGTCCAGCTCGATGAGGCGTATGGTGCCGAAGTAGGTGCCGTAGCTCACCCAGAGGCGGCCCGTCGTGGGGTCGAGCAGCATGCCGGGGTCGATGGCGTCCTGGTCTTCCATGCCGTCGCTGCTGCACACCTCCACAGCGGTGCTCCACTTGAAGTCAGGGCTCTTCGGGTCCAGCGTCTTGTTCCACATGGTGAGGATGCGGCCGCTGTGGCCGCCGCCCAGTCCGCCGCCGGTAGCACCATAGATGCAGAGGTAGCGGTCGCCTATTTTCATCACGTCGGGAGCTGCGCCGCCGCCGGGACGGTCAGCGCCGCTGTTCCACGTCCAGCCGTTCTCGCTGATGAGACCGCCGCCGCCCGTGCCGAAGGTGTACCACTTGCCGTCGCACTCAGCCAATGTTGAAGGGTCATGGATGTAGGGAGCGCCCACCTGCGCCGCTACGTGGCTGAATGAAAAATGAGAAATGATGATGGATAAGCCAATCAGATATTTCGTTTTCATAATCAATTGGATTCGTTATTTTCGTTATTTTTCGTTATTTTCGTTATGTCGTTTTTCGTTATCACGTTATCACGCCTTTTCGTTATCACGTTATAACGTTATCACGTTATTACGCTTTTTCGTTATCACGTTATCACGTTATCACGCCTTTTCGTTATCACGTTATCACGTTATTTCTGGGACAACGTTACCTCATAATTCGTGACGGGCTTGCCTTTCTCGTCGAGGAAGCGCACGCAGAAGTCGCTCATGCCTGGGCCGTTGATGACGGCACCGCGCAGAATGTTGCGGCCTTTCTTCAGGGTGAGGCGTGGCGACATGGCGTCATCCTTCACCATGCGGCGGTCGCCGCTGAGCAGCAGAACTTCCTCGCCGTTGAGCCACCACATGGAGGCTGAGTTGGAACCGACGGCGAGACGCACGTTCTCGATGTCCTCGGGGCAGTCGATGACGGTGACGGCCCAGAAGAGCACGCCATAGACCTTCGTGCCCCACTTCTCGGCAAAGCGGAACAACTTGACGTTGAACATATTGCTTTCCAGAGCGTGCCATGTCAGCGTCTGCTTCACGGTCTTCACCTGTGGGCCTTCGGGCATCTGCTGGGCACCGCGGCCAAAGCCTGCCGGGGCCTGCTCCTGCTGGAACACGGCGTTCACCTTCTGGCCGTCCTTCGGCAGGATGGTCTGCTGTCCCTTGAAGTATTCGCGGTTGAAGTGTTCGCGCAGGTAGCTGTCGGTGAAGACGGTGTTACCGCTGTTGGGCTTGTCGATGGGGTCAAGGAGCATCCAGCGGCGGATGAAGCCTTCCTCATCGGGCTTGGCAGCCGGAGCGTTGGCTGCTACGGGCGTGAAGTAGTCGGGGCGGTTCTTGAACTGCACCCAGTCGACGCTGAGGGCGCCGTTGCCCTCGTTGGTAATGACCAGGTTGGTGACATCCTTCGGCGTGTACTCCAGATTGACAGACTGCGTGAGCCACTGGTTGGTGAGGTCGCGGCGGAAACGGGCCATCATGGGGTCAGAGGTAGGCTCGGGCTTCACCGTCAGCTTGACGCGGGCAATGACTTTGCCCTTCTCGCTCTTGTCGCGGACGCACAGCTCAGTGTTGTCGGAAGCTTTGACGTTGATAATCATATAACCGTCTTTGAGGCAGCTGAAGTCTACATCGTTGTATCTCAGCCAGCTGCCCTTTGTCGGCAGGGTGGCTTCGTAGCTGCGGAAGGTGTTGACAGTGTCGATGAGCTGCGACGTCACTCCTGCGCTGGCGCTGCTGTAGCGGTCGATCTCGATCTTCTCAGTAGCCTTGTTGATGCCTACGCCGCGCATGGTCTGCTTCACCTCCTGGATGGTGCCGTCGGCATTGAAGAACAACTTCTCGATGCAGGCCGATCGGCGCTTGTCGTCGCGGGGCGAGAAATAATTGTGATGATAGAACAGGTACCACTGGCCCTTGTAGTTGACGATGCTGTGGTGGTTGGTCCAGCATCCGTTGGGCTGTTCGGCCATGATCAGTCCTTTGTATTCATACGGGCCCATGGGGCTTTTGCTCATGGCGTAGCCGAGGACTTCGGTATTCTCTCTGACGTATGGATAGGTCAGGTAGTAGTTGCCGTTGTATTCAAAGGCAAACGGCCCTTCTGCCTGACGGTTGGGCAGGTCTTTGAGGCAGTGAACGCCTACCATCTCCATCTCGCGCTCACCCCATTTGACAATCTCCTTCGGGTTGTCGTCGGCCAGTTCCTTCATGTTGGGCTTGAGCTTGGCGCATCGTCCGTTGCCCCAGAAGATATAGGCGTTGCCGTCGGATGCCTGCAGCACGCACGGGTCGATGCCGTTGATGCCCTTGATGGGCTGTGGCTCGGGAATGAACGGCCCCTCCGGGCGGTCGGCTATGGCGACACCCACGCCGAAGCCACGCCCGCCTTCAGCCGGAGTGGACGGGAAATAGAAGTAATACTTTCCGTTCTTCTCCACGCAGTCGGGAGCCCACATCGAGTAGGAGTTGGGTCGTACCCAGGGCACTTTGTTCTGCGTGACTATCACACCGTGGTCGGTCCAGTCGGTGAGGTTGTCGGACGAGAACACGTGGTAGTCTTCCATGCAGAACCAGTCCTTTCGTGGATAGTCCTCGGCGGGGTAGATGTCGTGAGAGGGGTAGAGATAGACGCGCCCGTTGAACACACGGGCTGTCGGGTCAGCCGTGAACTGGTCACGGATGATGGGGTTCTGGGCTGTCGCCATAAACGGCGCGACCAAAAGCAACAAGCTGATGATTCTCTTCATTGTATTGTTAGTATTAGGTGTTACTGACACAAGCCTTAACATGGTGCAAATGTACAAATAATAAATAGGATAGCAGCAACACGGACGTTTCATTTTATATATTAAATTGTCTCATACATGAAAAAAGGCAATAAAATCGGCGCCTATTAATAATAATAATGTATAACTTTGCAGCAAATAACCTCTATTTATCAAAACCAAAAACAAGACACATGAAAAAATTTTTCTTCGCCCTGATGGTGCTGGCAACAATGGGCAGCACTGCCATGTGGGCACAGTGGCGTCTGGTTGACCCCAGAGCAAATGTCGGTCTGAAAGATGCCTACAAAGACTACTTCACCATTGGCGTTGCCGTCAACCAGCGTAACGTGAGCGATGAGGCTCAGATGGCTCTCATCATGAAAGAGTTCAACAGCGTGACGGCTGAGAACGACTGGAAGCCGGGAGAGATACACCCGCAGGAGGGCGTATGGAACTTTGAGAAGGCCGACAAGATTGCTAACTTCTGTCGCCAGAACGGCATCAAGATGCGCGGCCACTGCCTGTGCTGGCACTCGCAGTTTGCCGACTGGATGTTCACCAACAAGAAAGGCAAGCCCGTCAAGAAGGAGGTGTTCTACGAGCGCCTGCGTGAGCACATCCACACCGTGGTGAACCGCTATAAGGACGTGGTCTATGCCTGGGACGTGGTCAACGAGGCCATGGCCGACGATGGTGGTCCCCGCTGGGGCCGTCGTCCAGGTGAGGAGCCCAGCCCCTACCGCCAGAGCCGTCACTTCCAGCTCTGCGGCGACGAGTTCATTGCCAAGGCTTTCCAGTTTGCCCGTGAGGCCGACCCCAACGCGCTGCTGTTCTACAACGACTACAGCTGTGTGGACGAAGGCAAGCGCGAGCGTATATATAATATGGTGAAGAAGATGAAGGACGCCGGCGTGCCCATCGACGGTATCGGTATGCAGGGCCACTACAACATCTACTTCCCCAGCGAGGAACAGCTTGAGAAGGCCATCGTGCGCTTCAAGGAGATAGTAAACCACATCAACATCACCGAGCTCGACCTGCGCATGAACAACGAGAGCGGCGGCCAGCTGATGTTCTCACGCGGTGAGGCTCGTCCTATGCCCGGATACATGGGAACGCTGCAGACCGACCAGTACGCACGCCTGTTCAAGGTGTTCCGCAAGCATGCTGACGTCATCGACAACGTCACCTTCTGGAACCTCGGCGACCGTGACTCGTGGCTCGGCGTGAACAACCACCCGCTGCCCTTCGACGAGAACTACCGTCCGAAGGCCTGCTACCGTGCCATCCGCGACTTCGACCCCGTGCTCGACGCCCGTGTGCCGAAGGAGGACTTCGTGCCCAACGAGATGAACCAGCCCGGACAGGAGTATCCGCAGGTGAACAGTGAGGGCTATGCCCGCTTCCGCATTGAGGCTCCCGATGCCAAGTCGGTCATCGTCAGCCTGGGTCTCGGCGGCCGTGGCGGCACCGTGCTGAAGAAGGACAAGGACGGCGTGTGGACTGGCACTACCGACGGCCCCATGGACGAGGGCTTCCACTACTACCACCTGACCATCGACGGCGCCACCGTCAACGACCCCGGCACGCACAACTACTTCGGCTCCTGCCGGTGGGAGAGCGGCATCGAGATTCCTGCCCAGGACAAGGACTTCTACGCCTGGCGCAAGGACATCGCTCACGGCAACATACAGCAGGTGAACTTCTGGTCGGAGAGCACCGGCAAGATGCAGACAGCCAATGTCTATCTGCCCGATGGCTACGGCAAGCTCGTGAAGGGCAAGAACGGCAAGCTTGAACAGACACGCTATCCCGTGCTCTATCTGCAGCACGGCTGGGGCGAGAACGAGACCAGCTGGCCCGTGCAGGGCAAGGCCGGTATCATCATGGACAACCTGATTGCCGAAGGCAAAATCAAACCCTTCATCGTCGTGATGGCCTACGGCCTGACCAACGACTTCAAGTTCGGCTCCATCGGACAGTTCACCGCCAAGGAGTTTGAGACGCTCCTCTGCGACGAACTCATCCCCTTCATCGACGCGAACTACCTGACCAAGACCGACAAGTGGAGCCGCGCCATGGCCGGCCTGTCGATGGGTGGCATGGAGACCAAGCTCATCACCCTGCGCCGTCCCGAGCTGTTCGGCTATTGGGGCTTGCTCAGCGGTGGCACCTACATGCCCGAGGACATCAAGGACCCGAAGCAGGTGAAGGTGATCTTCGAGAGCTGCGGCTCGAAGGAGAATCCCGACGGCATCAACAGCTCTGTTGAGGCGCTGAAGGCTGCCGGCTTCGATGCCCACGGCTTTATCTCCGAGGGCACGGCTCATGAGTTCCTCACCTGGCGCCGCTCGCTGAGAGAGATGGCTCCGCTGCTCTTCCGTTAATCGTATAGAAGAATTTCCGGCCTGCATTTGCACCATACCGGACTCCGCCCCCATCTCCCGCCCCTGTAGGGGAGGGAATGGGGGCGGAGTCTGTCACTAACTCGGATGATTCATGCTTATTTCTTAATTCCCTGTATTAACGGCCTCACTGCGCTCTTTCAAGCGGAAGGCCGGCGAGAAGTGTACATAGGCTTTGTACTGTACATAGGCCTCTACTAATCGGCGACACAATAATAAGTCCTGAAGGGACGACAGAACTCGGGTAAGGTTTCCTGCCGAGAAACCTTTGGTTTCCTGCCGAGAAACCGATGGTTTCTCGGCAGGAAACTTTTAAAACCCATGCAGCCTTGAAACTGCGGGATTCTCACATGGTTGAAATCCATGGTTGCTTGCTACCGAAAGGCCTTTCGGTAGCAAGCGGCAGAACCGAGCGGAAGGGAGGGGAGGACTGCGCATTGAACTGTGCGCCGACCTATTAGCCGGGATTGGGTTGAACAGCCCTAAGGGACGATGGAAGACGATGGTGAGCAAGCTCGTTTACCCGAGGAAGTATCAAACCCTCAAAGACCACTACAGCTGTGGTTCTTTGAGGGTTTGCTTGGTTTGATGACGGTTATGGCTTCTTTACCTGTTTCTTGCCGTCGGTCTGGTCAATGTATATGCCTCGGTTGGGACGGTCTTTGAGCGGTCGGCCCATGAGGTCGAAGTAGCGGTGGGTGCCGTTGGCGTTGACGGTGTGGATGACGATGCCGGTCCCTATGTCGTCGTAGCCGGGGAAGTCGCAGTCACCCTCGTAGGTGTCGGCGGGGAAGGGCTCCAGTCCTTCTTCACTTGGTGGCTCATCGCCCTGTCTGTCTTGGCTGTACATGGGCGTGTAGCGGTAGAAGCCATCGGACTCGAAGGGGCTGAAGAAGGCTCGGAAGGTGCCGATGTAGGCGCCCTGATAGGGTTCCTCGTCGCTGATGCGGCGGAAGTAGCCGTCGCTTGACATGGTGTGGGCTTTCATGGCGGCGGCGTCGGCATTGGTGATGTTGTGGAAGGTACCCTTCCAGTAGCCAATGGTCTCTTCCTCATCATACGGGTCTCCTGATTGGTGCACCACTTCGATGTCGATGGTATTGGGCTTGATAACGACGTTGTCGGCCTCGAGGCGGAAGGTGCCTTTGTTGACCACGATGACGTATGGCTTGCCTGCCTCGATGAGGTTAGGGGCGTAGATTCCTTCGAGGTAGCGTGGCATGATGAAGATGTACTCGAACTGGTCGGAGACGGAGAAGAGCTGATAGACTTCCACGTCGTCTTGGTTGCCTACCTGCCGTGTGACATCGATGTCGAAGGGTACGCAGACGGTGAAGGCACGGCTGGTCCAGGTGCCGTCGCCGTTGTCGATGGCGCTGAGCGTGCGGTCGTAGCGTACGTTGACGCGCTGGCCGGGATAGGATTCCAGGGCGGCGCTGTTATCGGCCAAGTCGGTGAGGGTGACGACGGGCAGGTGGGTGAAGTATCCCGACACGGGATTGGCCATCTCGCCGTCGGTCTTCATGCGGTTGTAGGCTGTGGCTCCGACGAGGCTGGTGCAGGCGAAGAACATGCTCTTCGTGGTGCGGACGTGCCAGGACTGGTCGCAGTAGATAGTGGTGAGCTGCTTGCATGACCGGAACATGCTGCCGGTGTTGGTCACCTTCGTCATGTCGAAGGAGGATACGTTGAGCGTCTTGATCGAGTTGCACCCCAGGAACGTGGAGTTCATGTTGTCTACCTGACTGGTGTTGAGGTGCTCCAGCCCTTCGATGCTTTCCAGGTTCTTGAATTCGTAGAACCAGGAGTAGAGGCTCTTGGGTCGCTGCACGGCGAACCTCTCGGTGATGACGACGTTGCGCACCTCTTCGGGCATCGTGCCGACTTTTTTCATGTCAGCCCATTCAGGGACGCTCCATCCTACGTTGACCACCTTGCTACCTTTCCAGATGCTGGTGATGGTGTGGCCATCCCACTCCATGCCTGCCTCAAGCGTCTGGTGGGGTGTGTCGAAGAAGAGGGTGCTGTCGTCCTTACACCAGATGACGTTGGGACGGGCAGTGAAGTAGCCCATGAAGTAGTTGGCCATTCCTCCGCTGGTGTTTCCAGGGTCGAACGCCATGGCGCCGACGAGCTTGGTGCAGCCCTCGAACATCTCGGGCGTCTCATGGATGACCCAGGGCGCCTCGGCATAGATGGTGGTGAGACTGCTGCAGTTGGCGAAGAGGCGGTTCAGTTCGCTGGAGCTGCTGACGACGAAGTCGCCCGCGTCGATGGTGGTGAGCTTTGAGCATCCCTCGAACATGCTGGCCATGTTGGGTGCCTTGTCGGTGTTCAGGTATTCTATGCCATCGATGGCGGTGAGATTGCTCATGCCCTTGAACCAGGCGTAGAGGCTCTGTGGGTGATAGCTCTCAAAGTCCTTGTCGAAGACCACACGCTTGACTTGGCTGGCGTATTTCGACCACTGTGGAACCTCGTCGCCAGTGTCAAGCATGTCGGCGTTGGTCCAGAGGTCGGTGATAACGGCGTCGTTGTAGGTGTCGCCCACCTCGAAGTCGTTATCCTTGCCGGTGAAGTAGAGGGTCTGCTTCTGCTCTGACCAGATGACGGCCGACATCTCCTTGCTGTCGAGGATGTCGCACTCGTCGGAGAAGCTGTTGGCGGGGAACTGTGCGATTTCGGTAGCGTAGGTGTCGCTCTCGGGATAGTACTCCTGGAAGACGATTTCGTAGGATCGCTCCTGCAGGACGTTCCAGGGTTCGACGAAGGCTGTGAAGGGCGGGATGGTGATGTCGTCGTTGTGCTTGCCCACCTTCGTGAAGTATCCGTTGCTTTGCATGAGGTAGTTCCTATGCTCCTGTGCTGTGGCGTTGCTGACGGTGGCAAATGTTCCCGTCCAGTATCCCACGCGGTTGTTGCTCTGCCTTGGATCGGGCATCCACTGGCTCACAGGGTAGCTGTTGAGGTCAGACCTGTGCACTTCGGTATGGGTGCCGTAGAGCGTCGCCGTGCCTTCGTCCACTACCATGATGCAGGGCGTTGACGGCTCGATGACGTCACCGGGCATGTTGGTGAAGACAAACTGCTTGAGGCCATCGTTCACCGCCAGCATCTTGTAGAATCGTGCGTTGCTGGGCTTGGTGATGGCGAAGGGCATGATGATGGGGTAGGCCTTTCCCCCGGCATATTCGTGGAAGTAAGCGGCCGTGTCGGCGTAGAAGGCGAAGCGTGGCCGGAATTCCTGGCCGTCGTTGATGACCAGCGAGCTGCAGTGGTCGCCCACGATGATATTACGGCCTTGCACGTCGTAGCTGCCCCGGTTGGGGAGGAAGATGAACGTGTTGTCGTCGACGCCATAGAACGGGGTGTCCTTTTCCTTGCGGTTGACGGGCAGGGTGTCGTAGATCTTCCCCTTCTTCAGGTCGAAGAACTGCAGGTTGTCGTTCCAGCTCAGGATGATGTTGTTGAGCTTGGCTTTGCTTTGGGCAAAGATGTCGTGGCCCAATGCTGTGACGGCCAGCTCGACGGGTGTTCCGAAGACGTCGCCCTGTATGGTTCTCGGTATGTCTATGTCGCCATTGTCATCATTGCCATCGCCCTCGTAGGCCGTGAGCAGTGCCTGGCTGTAGACAGGCGCCACGCTGTCGGTGCGGTTCTCCATGTCGGGCATGGCGAAGAAACGCATATCGTTTGTCAGCACCTCTGGAGCCAGTGCGAAGACCACTCCCATGTCGAGCTGGTCGGCGATGGTGTTGTATGACAGGTAGGCGCTGTAAGGCGGCAGCATCTCCTCCTGGCAGAAGTTGAAGATGGTGGTGCCGTAGACGTCGCTACTCTGCAGCGTGTAGATGCCTCCCTCGTAGGAGTCCTCGGCGTAGATGGCGATGCCGTTGGCCCCGGTGGCGTTGAGGCAGTTCTCGAACATCTTCCACGGGGTGAGCGTTCCCTTCTCGTAGGGCATCAGCCGGTAGATGCCGGGCTGCTGGGCACGGATGATGACGGGCGAGTCCTTGGGCACCTGGCGCACCTCTTGCCTCAGGAAGGCCATTTTCTTCTCCGGCAGGACGTAGGGCACGGTGTAAGGCGTGATTTCCTCGGGCAGCTCGGTGTCGAAGCCGATGTAGAAGCTGCCGAAGCCGTTGGCATCGATGGTGACGGGATAGTAGCGGTGCAGCCGGCGGGCGTTGTTGTATTCCTCCCACGAGTAGTCGTTCTTCAGGCTGTCGAGCACTATGCCGCCGTCGCTGGCGTCCTTCACATAGACGTCGATGAGGCTGCCGTCGGTGGTCTCGATGCCGCCGTACTCCAGTTCGGGGATGACGCGGATGTAGTCGTCGAGGTTCAGGTAGAGGCGCTTCAGGCCGTTGATGTGGTAGATGGCTCCCTCTTGGATGGTGCTGACCACTCCGTTGAGGGTAATCTCCTCGCCGCTGCGCCCGTTGGGGTAAGCCACCAGACTGCTGTTGGCGTCGAAGAGCACACCGTCTTGCGACTTGAAATTCGCGTTGAAGGGGTCTATCTTGATGTTCTCCACTGCTGAGCCGAAGAAGGCGTGAGGCTCCACGTTGCTCACTTTCTGCGACACGGTGACCTCCTTCAGGCTCGTGCACCCCATGAAGGCGTCGCTGCCGATGGTCTTCAGGGCATAGGGCAGGCGTACGTCCTCCAGCTCCGACAGGTTGTTGAGCTGAGTGGTGAGCTTGGTGACGCTCTTGAAGAAGCGGAACTCGGGGAAGTGCTTGATTCGCTTGGCCGTAGCCGTCTGGAAGGCGGCGAGCGTCTGCTGGTTGGTGACAGCCTTCAGCTCCGACAGCATCAGGTTGCCGTCGCCATCGGTGTCGAAGGCGTCAAGACAGGCCTTGCTGGCATTGTCATCCTCGAAGGTGATGCCCGGGTTGACACCTATCTCGCCAGTACGCAGGGGAATGTGGTGTCTGAACTGTCCCATGGCGCCGTTGACGAAAATCAGACCGGCAATGCTGCGCATCTCATAGCGCTCATATTGCATGGCAGGCGAGAAGCTCGCATCGATGGGAGCCATGATGCCCATGTCGCTGTCAATCTCGAGGAAATAGAGCTTTGTGTCGGTGGAAGCCCACTCCACGTTAGCCGGCTCAAACTGCAGCTGTCTGCGGAAGCCCAGCAGGTAGTTGTTTTCCTCGTCGTAGTCGATGTCGGTGCGCACTGGCACGGAGAGCATCTTGGCATAGTCGGTGTTCTCAAACGACTTGAGCATGGGGAAGAAGCCCGGTGTCACCGTCCAGCGCTGACGCTTGCCCAGCGTGTTGTTGATTTCCTCGAGGGTGTAGCCCGTAGCGTTGGGTTCGTAGCCTTTCAGCCAATAGCAGTCCTCAATATAGCTGTGGCCGTCCATGGTGTAGCCCTCAGTCTCGAACCTCGGTCCGCCGAAGGCAACAGGCACCACCACGAGGCAGTTCCTCACCTTACCCTTATTCTGGCTGTTGATGCTGACCAGGGGCGTGTAGTCGCTGAGGAAATTGAAGTTGAACATAGCCGACACGCAGTCTTCCACCACGGCGTCAGGATTGTCGGGACCGACCAGACTGCAGATGCCGCCAGTGTAGCCGTTGTAATAGTCTGGCTGGTTGGCAAGTAAGCAATCCGAAGAGCCTTGGACGATGCAGTTCACAATCTTGCCGTTCATCTTATAGGCCAGTGTGCCGTTGTTGCGCATTGAGATATGGGAGTCGAGGACTGCCAGGTTGGCTATCTCTCCGCTGGCTTCAACGTTGCCAAAGACGGGACTATCGAACAAGATGAATCCGCTGAGGCTATGGCTGTCGCCATTGTAGTGTCCTTTCCACGACACATTCTTTATCCAGTTCTTGTTAATGATTCGGGGAAGAAGCAGGTCGTCGCTGAGCAGATTCTTGATGATGGTGATGTCGCAGAGCTGCTTGAACCATTGCCCCTCCTCGTTGGTAGTGACAGCCAAGGCCAGCTGGGCGCCGTTCTTGATGATGAAGGGATCCTCGGCAATGCCGGTGCCAGCGGCGTAGGCCGTGGCAATGCTGCCATCCCACTCCGTGCCCAGCGTAGCGGTGACACCGATCATCTTGCTGGGGAGAATCACGTCAGGTCGGCCGAAGACGGGCTGCACCTTCTTGGTAAAGTTGGTGCTGACCGTCACTACCGACGAGCCACTGCCGGTGACCTTGACGGCGTTGTCGACCATCGTTAAGCAGTCGGCATCCTCAGGACAGGAGATGCCAGTTTGCATCGACACGCTGCGGGTCAGCTCCGACCATGAGTCGGACTTGTTCACGCTGACCTGCAACACCAGGTCGTAGACGGCGTCGCCCTTCGCGAGGATAAGAGGCACAGAGCTCATCCAGGCACCAGCCTTGTAGACGGTGTTCGACTTGTCGATGTCGTCTTTGTTGAACAGCGAGCGTGTCACCTGGCTTTCGGGCATCGTCGTCGTTTTGAAGACATTATAGCCCGGCCACTCGGCGTTGATGTAGACCGTGGGATAATAGCCCTTGCGCATCGTGAAGCCAGTGTCATCCTCTTCATTGGCGTCGAACAGTAGCACTTTCTTCCAGTCGCCGCTGGTCAGCTCCTCCGTGGTGAGGCCTTTGATAGTGACGTGTGTGTCTTTTCCGCCAGTCACATTGCCCTGGAACATGTTGGAGTCATAGTAGCAGCTCGACACGACCTCCTCCGGCTTGTTACAATTGGAGACAATGGCCGCTGCTTTCGATGGGGAGCCCAACGTCTTGACGGTTCCTGTCATCAGGCACTTCGTGATGTGCTCTTCCTCCGGCTCCTTGGTGATGGAGCCGCAAATACCACCAGTGTAGGTTGTAGCGTCCTTCCCCTCAACACATCCGGAGAAGACACAATGGCTCAACACGCCTGCCTCACCATAGCTACTTGTTTCTATCTCACCCATGATGCCGCCTATCGCCTTTGTTCCCTTCGTTCCCTTCACCCAGGCACTGCTCGTGCAAGCAATGATGGTAGAATGTATTTCGGTGCCTGTCGGATAGGCAATGAATCCGCAGATGCCACCAGTCTTTTCGCCGCCTTCAATGAGTCCGGAAGACGAGCAGCCCTGGATGCAGGAAGAGTTGTTCAGGCAGCCGACGATGCCACCCACTTGGGAACTGCTGCCGCCTGTCTTGATGTTGACATCGGCCATGCAGTCCTGAATATAGGTGAGGTCACTAAAAACACTGTACAGATTGCCGCAGATGCCACCTATCCTATTTACATTTGGAGAGGAGATTTCACACTTTGCGGCGCAATGTACAATTCCCGTGCTTTCGCATAAGCCAGCGATACCTCCGATACTGCTTTTTTCGCAGTCGGAAACCTGATTGATAATCTTTCCCTCTGCATAAACATCGTCAATGATATTGGGGATAGTCATGCGGCCATGGTCAAGGTCGATGGTCCTGCTCTGGCCTCGTATATAGCCGCAAACAAGACCGGCATAGAAGTAATAGATATCGGTAGCGCTGTAGTTGATGCTGGCGTTCTTCAGACTGAAATGACCCAGATAGCCTGCGACGGTGCCGAAGAGCCCTATGGTGCGTTCTCTCTTACTCTCCAGTGACGCATTGATGTACAAATCTGAAATGGTATGTCTGCAGTCATCGGCAATCTCGCCGTCCTTCAGCAGTTTTGCTGTATTGGTGCCTAAGAAGATGCCTTCAAATGAAATATCTTTGTAAGCGATAGGAACCCAGCTCACCTGTTTCCCGTCGACAACTTTGTTCAGGCTGATGTCAGCGCCCAGCACCACAAACTGTCCGGTGAAACGATTGCGATTCTCATTTACCAACCAGGAAAACTGTGCCAGCTGTTCAGGAGTGTTGATGACAATAGGATTCTCGAATGTGCCTTTGCCATCCACTGGCAGCGAGGGGTCGCGGAAGTCATACCACGTCGGTCCGTCGAAGCCCTCGGCGGCATAGCCGCCAAGGGGAGCCAGCAGTGCCATGAGGCACAGCAGCCATTTGCAACCTGTTGCTTTCATATACATTATTATATATAATAGTGACTTAGAATTGGAACTTGAAGATTTCCTCACCTGCACTGAGCAGATAGACGCTGTGCCGGTGGAGAGGAACAAAGAGAGTAGCGCTCTTGGCATGACGGCTGTAGACGGTGGTTCCGTCGGGAGCGAAGATGCGTACATGCTCACCCGTTTGCAGGCCAGAGAGCGTGACACCGTCGTCGCTGGTGGCGACAGCCACGCGATGGCCGAGGGCTGACTCTTCGGGCGACGGGCGGCGTATGTCTGTCACAACGTCAGTGGGGAACAGGTTCACCAGTGTGGCGTTGATGCCGGCGCGGCTGTTGGCCACCAAGGCGTCCTTCGGGTCTCTTTGGCCGGTGTCGATGGCATGGGCGTTGAGGTAGGCCTGCACCGGCTCGGTAATGCCTTCCACGGTGACGGTGGCGTATGCCTTGCGCGAGTCGGCCATGCGGATGAAGTCGGAGGACTCAATCACCACTTCGGCGCCGTCGCTCAAAGGTTCGCGGCTGTTGGGGTGGGCGTAGATGCCTACGCGCACAGCCATGTCAGAGAACAGACCCATACGGTCGGTCACCTCCACCACGAAGGTGTTGGCACCGTTCTCAATGCTTTGGCTGATAACGCGGCTGTCGATGTCGCTCATGACGATGCGCGACTTGCTGCTCTGGCTGCTCTGGCGCAAGAGGTTGCGCTTCACACCGTTCCTGATGGTGTTATGACGGGCGCGGAACACGTTGTCATACTCCACGCTGACAACGCTGGTGACATAGCCGTCGAAGTTGCTTTCTATGGGATATTGCACTGTGAAGGTGCGCGACTTGCGGGGTGCCACATAGCCTTCGTCGAAGCGGAACAGCTCTCCGTTGATGACGGCCTCCACTGCCTGGATGGCCGAGGTACCCGTGTTGCGTATCAGAATGTTCACCGGTAGGGTGCTGCTGCCTCGCAGCGACTCGCGGCTGAAGCTCACTTCATGCTCGAAGCTGTTGGTGAAGGCCTTGACGTTCTGCATGATGATGCCGGCTCCCGTGTCGATGTTGCTCAAGGTGTAGACCACCTTGATGGAGTCGTCGTCGAGGAAACCGTCGAAGTCGGTCATGACCAGAACGGAGTCAACCTCTGCTCCCAAGGTGATGGGTGCCGTAGGCTGCAGGGCGTTAGACAGGTGGATGCGTGCGGCGTTGAGCACGGTGCGCATGCTGTCGAGTGCGGTGGTGCCGTCCTCGAGTTGGCGGATGTTGTTCACTTCCGTCCACATCACGGCAAAGTCGTTGAGGTTCTCGGCCTGGCGGTCGCAGATGATCTTCACCTTCGTGGGATGGCAGTTCTCAAGGCCCATGTCGCACCCGGCGTGGCCGTCGTTGGTGCCGTCCATGTTGACGGTCTTCACGTAGATGTCGCGTATGGAGTCGCTGGCCTCGTAGGTCATGGCGATGACAGAGTTGCTGCCCACGCGCAGCATGAAGAAGTCGCTGGCGAGCAGCTCATCGTCGCGGTAGTTCACCTTGTCGTCGTGCATCGACTTCGAGGCATAGCGCAGGGCGCCGTGTTCCATGCCCTCGCTACGTATGATGGCAGCCACGAGGGCGGTGTCGCCACGCATCACGAGGTCGTAGCGCGAGAGAAAGTTGCGGTCGTCAATGTTGAAGAGCGGCGTGGCCTTGCTCCATTTGTTGCCGTCATAGGTGCGCAGCATGAGCTGTCCCTTGAAGGTGAGGTTATTGAGCGAGTCGGCCGACTCGTTCTCGTCCACCAGCATGAACTTGCCGTGCTGATAGACGACGGCAGCATTGCCGTTACTCTGTATGGAGACGACGGGCTTGAGGTCGGAGAAGCCTTCGTTGTCCTTGTCGTCGGCGGTGACGATGGTATTCTTCCACTCGCCGTTACCCTCACGGAAGGCGGCGCGGATGCGTGAATGTTTCAGCGCGTCGATATTGGTGCTTAGAGCGGTACTGTCACTCACCTTGTCTGACTCCACGATACAGTTCATCTGCTCATAGACCACCACATCGTGATTGCCGCGTTTCGAGCGCATGTGGTTGGTGGCGGCTCCCTCCTGCGCGGCGGGGTCGGTTGAGACAGGCGAGAGCGAGGTGGTCTTACCCGAAGGGAGGTCGAGCATCGTCACCTGGTCGTCGTTATAGTCGGTGGGGGTCTTCAAGTCGTTGTAGACAATCTGGTTGCCGCCCAGGAAGTGTGGGTTGGCATCGCTGGCCACATCGGACACGAGCAGCCGTCCGAACTCGCCAACTTCAGGAGCGGGCAGCGGACGGTAGGATCGTCCGAGGGCACGCACTGAGCCCTTATTCAACCAGTAGGGGAAGTCCTTGTGGAAGGGGTTGAAATCGGAGTTGGGTATGAGCACCTGTCCTCCTACGCGGAAGCCGGCACTGGCCGAGAAGTGGAAGACGAAAGCCTTGAAGTGGAAGTAGGCCTGACCGACGAGCACACCCACGAGGCGTCCGCCCACACCGGGCGTTTCCGGGGCAAAGGGACCTTCCACGCGGAAGAAACCGCCGAGCTTGCCGCCGAAACGGACGCCGAGTTTGGCGTTGAGCACTGCCGCCCAGGGCAGATCGGTGCCCTAAAACTTGTCGGGCGTGCCAATCTCGGCGGTCAGTCCCGCCTTGAGTTTGGCTCCCACCTGGAAGAAGTAGCCCATGTTGTAGCCGCTCATCGACTCTTCGAAGTCGTCGTCGAAGGAGCGTACGCCCAAGTCGGCCTGTATGTTGGTCTCGAATGATGCCTGGAGGCTGATGGGCAATATGTCCTCGGCTTTGTCCATGAGGCTTTTGAGCTTTGCCAGCTTGGGGTCGTGTGCGAGGTTTCCCCAGTTGGCGCCATAGCCGTAGCCTATCTGTCCGGCAGCCTCGGTGACCTGGAACTTCTTCCAGTTTTTGATGGGCGTGGAGAGGGTGAGCGTGAGTCCGCCAAACCATCCCCTTCCCACGTGGTTGGCCGACATGTCGAAAATGTCGTTGATGTCTTCGTTGATCCAGCGGTCAGGATCGACGTCTTCGCCCGCCACGTTGAGCGTGGCCTTATCGGAACCCAGCTGGATGCGGTCGGAGTTCTCTGCCTCTCGCAGCTCCTTTCGGGCATCGCTGACTGTGCTCGATTCTCCTTCCCGTGGGTCGTCTTCTCGGTTGAATTCGATGTTGGTCTGCAGCGAGAGAATCTGCTTGATGAAGTCGTAGTTGACACTGGTTTGGATGGTCATGGGACGGATGTTGAACTTGAACTGTATGGGCAGCTTCAAGTCGCATCCGAAGTCGGCAAAGCCGTCGCCCATTCCGCCTTCGCGAATATTAGTGTCGTCGCCAGGCATGTCGATGGTGGTGGAGTTGAGCCCTCTGGCCGCTGCCTGGAACGCCCGTCCGAACCAGGAGCGGCTTTCGCTCTTCGGGTCGGGCTCTCCGGTGCAGTTGTCGTTGGCATAGTCGCCGGCCATTTGCAGCGCTTCGTCGCGGTTGTAGTTCGAGCTGCACAGCAGCGGCAATTTCTCGTAACTCATGTCGCCGGCTTGCAGCTCAAGGCGTGCCACTTCCCCTTTCTTGATGGCGTTGATGAGGTCGTAGCGCACGAAGTAGTAGTCGCGCGAGAAGGTGTGAAAGTCTCTGGCCGAAGCCACGATAATCTCTTTCTCTTCGGCACGGAGCTGCTCACCGGTAGTAATGTCTTTGCAGATGAGTGCACTGGTGGGTGCCACGCCGTCGGCAGGTCGTGAGAAGGTGGTCTCCAGTTCGGCAAAGCGCTCGATGGGATTGTTGTTGAGCAGCTTGGGGAACGAATGCCCGCAGTCCACGAGGTAGCTGATGGTGTCGGCCGCCTGTCGTCCTGTGAGGTTCATCTCCTCGATGGTGCACAGTCGGTGGTCAATCTTGTTGCGCACAATGATGAATCGCTCGTCTTTCAGGTTTCGGAAGTAGAGCGAGCTGACGGTCATGTCGTCTTCGCTCCATCGGCCTGTCTGCAAGGTGAGGATGGCCGAGCAGCGGTCTTCGTTGACGAAGCCCGTCTCCTCGTCGGCAGCGCCGGCATATTTGTAGACGGTGGGCAGCTTTCCCGACGCGAGAATCTCGATATAGGCGGGCCTGCCCATGGTGAGCAGCTTGTGCACGCCGCGCTTGGCATCATAGCCCAGGTATTTCACCTGTTTGCTGTGTGTGGGGTGTCCATTCTCGTCCACCTGCTCAATATGGAAGGTGGCCGACTTCACGGGCGCGGAACGCTGGTCGTAGAGGGTGAGGAACAGTGTGTCGTACTTCTCGAAGAGTCCTGAGCCCAGCCAGTTGAAGTTGACGAACTCGCGCCCGTCGTGCTTGTCGAGATAGAATGTAGGCGAGAGCGACATCTTGCTCAAGCGGTCTTCCAGGTCGTTGATGCCGGTGTGCAGGCGCTCCTTCTTGATGCGCAGCTTGTTCTCGTCGCCAATGAGGACCACGTCGAGCAGGTCGCTGCCTTCTGGCACGAAGAAACTCTGAAACGCCTTGGCCTTCAGCTGCAGGCGTGTGGTGTCGTTGTTCATGTAGCCGTCCTCGTCCATATAGCCCGTCACATACTCCATTTCGTAGTCTTTGTTGTCAATCTGGCGGCGCCGGTCGAGCTGGAAGATGTAGAGTCGGCTGTTGTTCCAGTCGTAGGCCGTGTACTTGAAGCGGATGCGCTGCTGTGTGTCGGCCACCTTCGTCACGGTGATGTCATACTCGGTGCTGGGAGACGACAGCAGGGGCACGTTGACGAAGAAGAACTTGGTGACGGTGATTGACATCTGTCGCTGGCTGTCCTTCTCGGTGACCACCACCTCGTAGGAGTTGGTGGCGTTGTTGTCGTCCTCAATGCGGAAGCAGAGCAACGCATGGTTGCGCATGTTCCAGAACAGCTGTTGGTCGGCCAGTCCCTTCATGCGGGTGCTGGCGAGCATCTGTTCCACTTGGTCGGCCTCATAGCCGTTGCCGCTCATGTCGCCGTCCTGCACCTGCCGCCAGTTCAGGCCTGACGTGGGGCTGGTAATCTCGTGGAAGTCGGCTACGTCGGAGACGTTGTTCGCGAAGAAGAGCTTAAAGCCTGGCTTCTCTTGAGCCTGCAACGTGAGCAGGGCCATCATGAACAGGATGATGGTGGTGTTCAGTCGTTTCATACTCTTATGGTTTTTTAGATTATTAGTTGTTGTCGTTTTTGTTGTTGATTATCTTCATAGTTGTCATTTGTTGATAATTGTTGGCAGAGGTACGAAAAAAAGATAAAAAAGAAAATTTCTGATTAATGTTCTTACAAAAAATCGTAATATTGCACTTTAATTTGTATTTTTGTCTCAATTTTAAGATGAAGCTGAGGCTGCGGCAGCTGCGGCAGGGCGGCGGCGGTGCCGCCGCATACGGAGAAGCCAGGCTACTGGGCGGGGTGGCTGTGGCGGGCGGGGCTTTAGCCTACGAGAAGCCCTGCTACCTATTAGATGGTGATGTTTACAGAATTCAAGAAACTTGCCCTATGGATACAAAACTCAAGATAAACGAATTGCATCAAGTATATGGTGTGGAAGACAAAGAAGTGACCGACGTCGTCATTCCTGATGGTGTGGATGTCATCAAGCCCCATTCATTCAAAGGGTGCAGGAAACTGAAGACCGTTAAGATACCCGATTCTGTAGGAACCATAGGGCCAGGCGCCTTTGCCGACTGCTCGTCGCTGAAGGAAATCGTGTTACCGCAAAATCTTCGTATGATAGGCGCCAATGTCTTTGCTGGGTGTACGTCCCTTCGAAAAGTTTCCATTCAGGAGAATGTCACTGCCATCGCATTGACGGCATTCGATGGCTGCAAACGGCTAAAAGAGCTGACAGTGTCGCCTGCCAATGGCAAGTATTGCTCTGTTGACGGCATCATCTACAACAAGAAGAAAACCATCCTCTACATGGTTCCTGCCAAGGCTAAGATTTCAGACTTTGTTGTTGACAAGAAAATAAAGAAGATAGCGAAAGGGGCTTTCCGCGGATGCCAGACAGTCGAAAGTGTTGTGGTCCCAAGAAGTATAACCAAATGGAACGATTACACATTCCAGGACTGCAAGAATCTCCGGACAATCAACATTCCCGAAGGAACTACGGAAATACCATTTCTCTTCCTGTCTGGCTGCAGTTCTCTTGAAGAGATCACCATCCCCGAGAGCGTTGAGTATATTTTCGGGAGCGCCTTTGCCCGCTGTTCTTCTTTGCGTAGCATTACATTGCCTCGGAATGTCTCTGTTATCTTCTGCGGGGCTTTTGACGGCTGTGATTCACTGGAAAGAATTGAAGTGGATCCGAATAACGAAAAATATGCTTCTGTCGATGGGGTCTTGTATAGTAAGGACATGCACAGAATCAGGTGCTATCCTGCAGCCCATCCTGCCGAAACATTCACTGTTCCTTCCACAGTCACGGTCATAGAAGATAGTATATTCTCACACTGCAAGCATCTCAAAGAGCTTCATATCCCGGATAATTCTTACTTATGCGAGAATGTGATAAAGAATTGCCCCGCTTTGACGGCCATTCATCTTCACATAAAAGACATCAAAGGAGCACCCATTAACATGGCGGCTTTCTTTGGGGTTCATGCTTCGTGTACACTGTACGTGCCTAAAGGGTGTGCTGACGAATGCAGAAAGCTTCTCACTTTCGCTCCATTTACCGTTATTCGGGAAGAAGAACAAGGAGAAGACGGTATCAGCTAACTTTTCCATCCGCACAGCAAGAATTTTATGGCTCTTCCGCTTATTCAGTTGGTAGGTGTGCACGAATACGTGCACCACACGACCGGAATGGCCACATTCAAGAAAAGCAAAGGTCTGTTAAAAGTGTACAGAGCTGTACACTTCTCGCCTGCGCTCCGCGTAAAACAACGCAGTGATGCCATAAATACAGAGACTTAAAATTCAAGTTAAAGCTACGAGGCGGTTTTTGAGGTGAAAACTAATGGAAGGGAAACGCGTCTCGTTTTAGTTTATAACTGGGCTATCTCCTCTGCGGTAAGGCCAGTGCTTTCTATAATGATCTCAACGGGAACCTTGCCCTTCAAATTGCGGGCAATTTCTATTTCACGTTTTTTCTTGCCTTCCTTCAGCCCCTCGTCCTTGCCGTCGATGAAATAGGTGTTCATCACATCATCCTCCACCATACGCCGCTCCAACTCGCGCTGATATTCACGACGCTCCTTTTCCGGGAGGTTGTCGACACGCAGCCGCTCGCGGGCCTCAGGAAGGCCCTGAGCATCAAAGCTTTCGGGAATGTCGCCTGTCTTCAGGAAACTGATCCATTGGTCGAGCGACTCTTTGGCCACCTTGTTGAAGTTGTTCACCTTAAGAAGGTAGTATTCGGGCATCAGGTCGCCCGGCTCTTCCTTACCGCCGAACAGCTCGCGCTGCTTGGGTGAGAGCTTCAGCAGCTCACCGCCATGCAGACCGTGGAAGTCCGTGCGTCCGCGATAGACATAGTCCGTGCCCTGACCAAGGTCGAAATAGACGATATTGATAGAGTACACCTTTTGCACCTTCTCATAGCCGTCACCCAGCTCCATGTACTCCGTGATGGCCTTTGACGTTCCATAGAGCATACGGTGGAAATAGCCGTACTCACGCTCATTCTGCACCTCAACAATCATCTTCCGACCGTCCTTGTCCTCGCACATGATGTCCACGCGGTTGTACTTGTCGTTGGCATCGGTCTGATTGCCCTCGCTCTCCAAGAACTTGTGTATCTTGATGTCCTGTTCAAGCAGGACAGACAAGAAGCCCTCCAGCACAACATGGTTGGCCTTGTTGCGCAGCAGGCGTTTCATCGCCCAGTCGAATCGGATGTACTTACTCATATCGTCTGCAAATGTAAGCATTTTCCCGTAGACCGCAAAACTTTTTGCCTATTTTCAATATTTTTCTTGGCTTTTCGCGTTTTTTCCGGCCTCAGTAACACTGGACACCAAACCGGCTGATGACGAAAGTGAAAATACACGACCTGTGCGGATGGAAAGGGAAAGGGAAATTGTCCGAAGGCTTCGGACTCGTTGTCCGAAGGCTTCGGACGCTCTGTCCGAAGGCTTCGGACTGTTCGTCCGAAGGCTTCGGACAAAAAAGTCCGAAATGTAAAGAAAAATAATGTGCCGCTCCTTGCCCGCCGCGTAGCTCAATGCGCAGCCATCCCCTCCCTTCTTTAAGGGGAGGGGTTAGGGGGGCTGTAATGTCTGTAATATTTTGTCAGCGAAAAAAAATCGTGCTGTACGGATGAAGTGACATAGTTGCATCGCGAACTATGTGAATTTATACCGGGAAGCGGTACCAACTCACATAATTAGCGACGTAACTATGTCATAATTCCATCCGTACAGGTCGAAAAAGAACTTCCCTGTAATCCATCGTCCCTTCAGGACTCATTGTCGTGTCGCACATTAGCAGAGGTGGCTCGGCGTGCTGCTATTTGCGGATGTCGTCGTAGGGTAGGAGGTAGGTGTCGTACTGCGTGGCGAAAGGATGGAACGGGGCGGGTACTGCCTGGGGAGAGACGAAGAGCCTCGACACCGCCTTGGGGACGTTGCCTGCTTCGATGCGGTAGAGACGGAATTCGCCGTTGACGCTGCCCACACGCTTGGCGATGACGGGAAAGGCCGTGCGTGCGAACTTCGGCCCCTGGCCTGCTACGGCGGCATTGACCGTCATCACGATGCCCCGGTCGGTCTGCTCGAAGCTGAGGCTGAGACTGTCGCCGACGACCAGCAGGCCGTTTCCTGCTGCATCGCTGAACAGTGCTGCATCGACGCCCATGCGGTTGCCCTCGAAATAGAGGTCGTCCATGTGCTTGGCCCAGCATCCATAGCGGTTGGCCTGATGCCGGCCAGGATAGGTGGCGAAGGGGCCGTAGCCTATCCACTGCACACGGTCGAAGCGGCGGTCAAGCAGATAGGCAATGCCCAGCTCGGAAAGGAAGGCATCGGTGGTGTCGGGCGTCAGGGTGAAGGCCACCTTTGTGCTGTTTCCTTCTTCCCACGTCTTGACATCGGCTTTCACGTAGGGGTTATCCAGTGGCTGGAGATATTTCTCTATCCGTTGGTCTTTCACCTTGAGCATCTCGGCCATCGTTGCCTTGCGTCCTACTCTTACCAGCGGGCCTTCCTGAACATGCTCCGTGGGACGAGCTGCTCCTTCCCAGGATACTGTAGGCTTGCTCAGCACAAAACTCTGATGGAGGAAGGTGTGCCCCTGGTCGTCTTCTATATCGAACTGAAGCAGGCTGAGTCCGCTTTGCCTGGGCAGGCTGAGGGTATAAGGGACTGAGCTGTGCGGCTGGCAGTCGGGACTGAATGCACCGCGCATCACGGTGTCGCGGTCGTTGGTCAGTGTCCAGTGGAACGTCACATGATTCTTCAGATTGAGGAAGTCGTAGTGATTGACGATGCGCAGCACATCGCCTTCTCTGCTTTCCACAAAAGCGCGGGCATAGTTGTGCTGCAGCTCATAGTAGTTGGGCAGCGGCGTGCGGTCGGCATAGAGCAGCCCGTCGGTGCCTTTGTTGCCGAACATCTCGAAGCCGCCCTCGCTGGATGTGAAGACGCGCTCCTCGTAGCCATAGCGGTCGTTCAGCTTGGCTTTGAAGGGCATCCCCTGGTCTACCCATTCCCAGACGCTGCCGCCGGCAATGCAGGGCGTGCGCTCTATGATGTCCCACTGTCGGTCGTGATCCTCCAACGAGATGCCTAGCGTATGGCAGTACTCTGTGAAGATGACAGGACGGTCGGCCCGCTGGTAGAAGTCGCCTATCTGTGCCGTCGACGGGTAGTGGGGCGCATAGATGTCGGCCACCTGTGGGAAGTCATAGTTGAATCTCCTGAAGTATGAGCCCACCTGCGGATAGCAGATGGGGCGCGAGGTGTCAAGGTCGCGCTTCACATAGTCGCCGAGCCGGATGCAGATGTCTGTCAGCGGATTCTCATTGCCAAGGCTCCATATCATCACCGAGGGATGGTTCTTGTCGCGTCGGATGGTGGCCTGTGCCCTCTGCTGCAGCACGGGATAGAAGGTGGAGTCAGAGAGGTGCTTGTCGCCATAGCCGAAGGGCACCTCGTCGATGACATAGAACCCGAGCGAGTCAGCCAGTTCGTAGAATCGCGGCTCACGGGGGTAGTGCGACGTGCGGATGTAGTTGATGGACGCCTCCTTCATCAGTTGCATGTCGCGCAGGATACTGGCTTCACCGATGACCTTCACCGTCACGGGGTCGGAGGAGTGGGTCGTCACACCCCGCAGTTTGATGGGCTGTCCGTTGAGTTTCAGGATGTTTCCGTCAATGGTCAGCTCACGGAATCCGAACCGATGCTCAAACACTTGCAGCGTCTTCTCCTTCTGCGAGAGCGTTGTGCGCAATGTATATAAATAAGGTGTCTCCGCCGTCCACAGATGCGGCTGCTCTACGCGCGTCGTGCCTACTGTCTGCCTGTTGGCGTCGAGTATCTCATACTTCACCGTAGTGTTTCTGTTGCCATTGGCTATGTCAGCCTTCACATTCACCTCGCCAGTGTTCTTGGTGGTGATGGTGATGTCGCTCAGGTGCGTCTTGGGCACCGCCATGAGTGTCACGTCGCGGAAGATGCCGCAGGGCGCCCAGTCGTCGTTGTAGTCGAAGTCGCTGCCCGGAAACTGTGAGATGACGCGCAGGGCGAGCTCTTGCCGTTCTGCTTTCTGGTTGAGACAGTCAGTAATGTCAAACATGGCGGTGTTGTAGCCCGACCGCCACGAGCCTGCAGCCTTGCCGTTGACCCACAGGTCGTAGCCATAGAGCACACCGTCGAAGCGGATGGCGATGCGCAGGCCCCGCCACGCCTCCGGCACTGTGAACGTTGTGCGGTAGTAGCCTGTGAGGGGCAGCGCTTTGTCATAGCTTGGGTTAGAGAATCCGTAGGCCTCCCAGCAGCCTGGCACGGGGATGCGGCCCCACGTCTCGTCGGCAGCAGGCACCGTCGGGTCGGCTGTGATGCCTTCCACCACCTTCAGCTGCCACTCACCGTTCAGGCTCAGCATCATCTGCGGGTCTGTGACGGGCAGGATGCCGGAGAAGGCATCCCTCACCTGCGCCTTGCTGCCTGCCATGAACAGGATGAAGGCGATTATGCTTACCATCCTTTTCATTGCAGCTTCTTATATTTGAGGTCTATCTTCGAGTATTGATGCTGTTTGTTCCAGTGTTCAAAGAGGCCAAGCGGTTTGTCTATGGGGTTCCCATTCTGCTTGTAGATGGTTCCGCTGGGTGCATGGGGCAGGCTGGCCGCCTCTCGCAGGTACTCGTCGCAGTAGTTCAGGCTTTGGAACTCCGGCCACTCGTTGATGATGATGTCCATGGCCACGGCGTCGCAGGCCACCTCGTCCTGTGACAGGATGATGGAACAGGCCCAGTCGCCGTTGAACGGCTCCTTCATCCACTTGGGGTTGGGCGCTCCGTTGACGTCGCGTGAGCCGTAGGTGCCGTCGATGAGCAGCAGCAGTGCCTTCTGCCCCATGTCCTTATGGCTGAGCCAGTCGACGAAGGTCTTGTACTGAGGCTTGCCGTTGCGTTTGTCCTGGCTCACGTTGTTGTGGGCGTTCTGCCGCCACAGCAGGTTGATGTCGGTTGCTCCGTACCAGTTCTTCGTGGTGAGCGTCACTCCCGGACCGCTGTGGGTCTTCAGCAGGGCCGAGTTGATGAGGTAGTCGGCATCGACGATGCACTTGGCCAGGCCGCGGGCCATCTTGCCGTTGTCTACCGAATAGACTATCTGCTCGGGATAGTACTCGCACTTCTCGCGTCCGTCGCCGCCGATGTTGTCAATCATGCGCACCAGCGGGAACTCGCGGTGTATCTTGTTGAAGATGGAGTCTGTGATGGCTCGGGAGGGTTCGCAGATGACGATGTCCTGCTGGCGCACCCCTGCGTCGCGCACCATCGAGCGTACCAAAGCCAGCGTGACGAAGGGCGACGAGTTCAGCTCGATGGTGTCGTGGTGGGTGATGGCGTTGTTCATGTTGAGCTTCACGGCTATCATCTCGCCCTTCTTGTAGCCCCGGTTTCCCCGTCCGTGTGTCTTGTTGAAGTGCTTGAAGAGTGCCTTCCATGCCTTTTTCGCCGTCGGCTCGCCCGTCAGTTGCATCACCGCTTCCGTCATCATCTGGTCAGCCTTCTGCTGGTCGTTCCATCGGTCTTCCACCCAGAGACCCGTGTGTCCGTCCCACTGCGCGACGCCCGGTGCGTGAATCCATGCCACCCGTCCCGGATGGATGCCGCGGCCCTCGCCGATGGGCTCATTGGGGCCGGTGAAGAGTCTGGGGCTTTGCGCATTGAACTCGCCGAAGAACAGGCGGTCGCGGTTCACCGCTTCGTCTGTCAGCTGGATGGTTGTTGAGGGGCCGAGGTCGGGCTCTTTCCATGCTTTGAGCTGCCACACCAACCGACCGTCCTTGTCCACCTCGATGGCCTGCACCGGCGCATTGGCCGTGTCCATCGGCTCTTTGTTCCACTCGTTGTACCAGTTGTTGATGATGTGTCCACCGTCCTTCAGGCGTACGGTCTTTTGCGGCTGCGTCACGCCATAGGCTGTGGTGTTCATTTCCCATACGGTCTGCCCCTGTCGGTTGATTTCCTGTATGTGTCCTTTCCGTCCTGTGATGAGCAGATGTCCCGTCTTCGGCATCTCCTGCACACTCCACGGCAGCATGCCGCCCCAGCGGTCTATCTCCTGCCCGTTGCTGTTGTACTCATGTATGCAGCCCATGCCCATGTTGGCAATGAGCAGCGTGCCGCGTGAGGTGAGGCGCGCATTGCGGAACTGCCCATGCACTGAGCCTTTCTCGCTGACGGGCACCGCAAACTCCCTGACGATGCGGCAGGCGGGTATCTCCATCACCACTACCTTGGCGGGATGGCCGTTCTGTACGAAGACGACGTGGTTGCGTCCTATGGGCTGAATGGTGTGAATCTCCGTCCCCTCTGGTGCCGCATAGCTCCAGACGGTCTGCTGATCTTGCGTCACCTCTGCCACACCATACTGGTGGGCCACCAGGATATGGCCGTCGGTCATCAGCACGGCATCGCTGATCTCGCCCTTCTTCAACTGGTCTTGATAGGCCCAGCTCACCTGTCCGTCTTTTACGATGAACATGCGTCGCTGTTTGCTCTGTCCGGCATAGAAGAAGTTGTGGCGTGCCATGTCGGTGCTGACCTCCTGTGCCGAGCCGCCGCACACTGCTGCCAGCATGAGGCTGAGTGCAAGTAATAATCTTTTCATCATAGCTGTGTTCCGTTTTTTTTAATAAAGGCCGCACCTCACGATGCAGCCTTTACCTGTTAACATCATTAAACTACTAATTCTGTAAAACTTAACTAATTAAAGTTTCGCATTCGCTCAATTTTAAGGAGTTAAAGGAGTTAAAGGAGTTAAAGGAGTTAAAGACAAATGTCTCTCCATGAAAAGCCTTTGTCTCTGGGTTGAAATCCATAGCAAAGCTATTGTCTTTAACTCCTTTAACTCCCTTAACTCCTTTAACTCCCAAAATATCCAATTAACCTATGTTTAATATCCGGGGTTCTGCCACGCCTTCTTGTCGGCATCGCTGAGGTTGGTGCCGTCAGGGTTCTGCAGCGTGTCGATGAACTTCTGCGGGATCGGCCGATAGTTGTGGCGTTCCTGTATGTTGGGAGCAGCCTCGGTGTTGAAGGCCTTGGCGCGCCTGACCAGCAGTCCGGTGCGTGCCAGTTCGTCCCATCGGTTCCATTCGCCCAGCAGTTCACGCGTCCGCTCGTTGAAGATGAAGTTCAGCATGCGGTCGTAGTCGCCGCTGGCTCCGATGGCGGCCAGCACCGCCTCGTCTTCAGCAGGCAGCTGGGTGTAGCTCTTTATCTGCAAGTCGCTGGCATCGGTTGTCTCAGCAATGCCTGTCGAGAGATAGTAGGTGTTGGTGTGAGTCATCGAAGCGTAGTACGCATCGGTGTTGTTGAGCGTCTTGCCGGCAAAGTCCTTGTTCTTCTTCACCGTTGTAGCTGTGGCAGTAGAGTTGTCCTTGTCGCCGCCGTCGGCTTTCAGGAAGGCCATAGAGCCGTCGGTGTAGTAGCTGCGGTTCTCGCCACTCTTCCACTGGCCGCGGGCACGGAGGATGTTGACTGTCTGAATGGCGTCCTGATAGTGGCCCAGACGAACCTGTGCCTCGGCCTTCACCAGATAGGTCTCGCCGGTGCGGGCCATGATGACGTCGCGGTGGGCATCGCCCTTCTCACCTGTACGTGAGCCGTCGGCCGTCTTGTTGATGCCGCAGAACACATTGGTCTTCGAGGGGTCGCCGTTGTAGGTGTTCATCTTGTACTGTCCGTCCTGGAAAGCGACGAAGGCATTGGGCACCCACTTGTTGGTGCGCGGATTGACGAAGGTGTGGTCCACGCCGCCGCGTCCGAAGGTACCGTAGGGATTGCCGTCGAAACGTCGGTCGCTCTTCTTGTTGAGGATGAAGATGATACCCTCGTCGCCAATGGTGGGCACCTGGGCATCTGTCAGGCCATACATCGACTTCAGGCCCTTCACCACGTTGCCGTCCTTGTCCTTGGTGTCTTCGGCGCTCTTTGCCGCATTGTTCAGGCCATAGACGGTCTTGAACGTCTTCCACATACGGGCATCGTTTACGTTGTCGAACACCGAGTAGGTGTACTCCGTGGGACGGCAGCGCTGGAAGTCCATGCCGCCGATGTACTGACCGCGCTGCACCCATGCTCCTGAGAAGTTAGAGAACTGTGGGTCGAAGTAGTTGTAGGTGCGGTTGCCGAATCGTCCTTGCGTCGAGCTGTCGTCGTTGTGCTCGGCGGCCATCAGAATCTCGGAGAGGGCTTCGTTCTTGCAGTCCACTCCCGTCCACTTGGCATAGAGGTCCCAGTAGTCGGCAGCCAGCGGACAGGCGGCGATGACCTCGTCGCAGAGTGCGATGACACGGTTCAGGTCGGTGTTCTTGTCATACTTCGAGGCCCAGGCGGCGCATCGCTCCGACTGCCGGTAGAGCAAGGCCTTTGCCAGGAAGTGTGCTGCCGTGTATTTCGTCCAAGTGCCATTGCCGCGCCACTTGTCCTTCGGCAGCATCTCATAGGCTTTCTCCAGGTCGGCTATCACCTGTGCCAGCGTCTCTTCCTCAGTGGCCCGTGTGTAGTCCTTTTTTATCTGTCCGTTGGCAGGCTCCGTCTGCAGCACCACGCCGCCATACTGGGCAAACAGGCGGTAGTAGTTGTAGCCGCGCAGGAAATAGGCCTCGCCCATGGCTTTGTTGCGGCTGTCCTCGTTGGCCACATTGGCAGCCTTGGCTATCACCAGGTTGGCGGTGGCAATGCCATAGTACATCTCGTCCCAAAGTGCCGACACGGCAGGGCAGTTCTTGTTGGCAGCGCCCAAGGCAGGCGTCAGGTCGAGGGGGTTCAGACGGTTGTCGTAGGTGTTCCAGCACTCAGAGGTGAGGTCGGCGCCGTTGGTAAACTCGTCACAGCCGTAGAGGGTGATGCCGTAGGCCCACTCATAGCCGAAGTGCCAGCGGATGTTTCCATAGAGACCGGCAGCCATCTTCAGGGCGCCTGTCTCGTCTTCAAGCAGTGCGTCAGTCACCTTGTGCCCGGCATCCTCGGTCAGGAAGTCGTCGCTGCATGAGGTCACACCCACCAGGGCCAGCATAGAGAAAGCACCGCAAACTATTTTATTGCTTATGTATTTCATCATGGTATGATTCCTTATTTATTACTTAATCTTTCCTCTTTTACTTCATTTTTAACTTCCTCTTTTAGAAGTCAACCTGCAGGCCGATGGTGAAGCCACGGTTGTAGTATGTCCAACCGGTGTCGAGGTCCATGAAGTCGACCGACGAGTACAGCATGCCGAGGTTCTTGCCCTGCACATACACTTTCGCATTGCTCAGCCCTATGCCGACCTTCTCCAGCAGTCTGCGGCTGAAGCTGTAACCCAGCGAGAGGTTGCGGATCTTGATGAACGATGCATCCTTGAATCCCAGCAGGCCAGAGTAAGAGTCGCCGCCGGCCTGGCTGTAGACGGGCTTCTGCCACTCGGCTCCAGTGTTCGACGGAGTCCAGTAGTCTATCTCCCGCTGCTGGTACATGCCCAGCTGACCTTCGCCGCCGGTGCTGATCATATACTTGAAGCGTCCCTGCAGCTCGAGGGTCAGCTCCAGTCCTTTCCATGAGAGGCTGTTGGTCCAGCCGGCGGTGAGGCGTGGGTTCTTGTTGCCGAGAATCACACGGTCGTCAGCGTCTATCTTGTAGTCGCCGTTCTGGTCCACAGGCTTCACGCTGCCCACGGTGAACTTATGTCCGTTCTCGTTGAACTTCGCCATCTCGGCGGCATCGCTCTCCTGCCACAGACCGTTGCTCTGGTAGCCATAGTGCACGGCTATCGACTCGCCGATGAACCACGCATTGTTGATGTCGTCCTCCTTGCCGTTGGCCAGCTCCACTATCTCGTCCTTCTGCCAGGCGAAGTTCAGGTTCGAGGTCCAGGTGAAGTCGGGCGTCATCACGGGAATGGTGTTCAGCGTCACCTCAATGCCTTTGTTCTTGGTCTGACCCACGTTGGCCAGCATCGACGGATAGCCCGATAGCGAGGGCACGCTCATGGAGAGCAGCAGGTCCTTGGTCTTCGACAGGTACATGTCTATCGTACCGCCAATGCGCCCTCTGAGGAAGCTGAAGTCGATGCCGAAGTTCCACTGCGTGGTCTTCTCCCATCCAAGGTTCTTGTTAGGCATGGCGTTGGAGCCGCTGGTGTAGTAGGGCTCGTTGGTGACGAATATCTGTGAGTTGCCCGTGCTGAACGGCATCCAGTACGAGCTGATGACGCCCAGTGTGTTGTAGGGCGACACGGCGGCATTGCCCGTCACACCCACGCCCAGGCGCAGCTTCAGCTGCTCCAGCCAGCTCACATCCTTCAGCCAGCTCTCCTGCTCCATGCGCCAGCCCAAGGCCATAGAGGGGAAGAAGTCCCACTTGTTGCCCTCGGCCAGCACCGAGGCACCGTCCCAGCGGGCAGAGGCTGTCAGCAGGTAGCGGTCGGCGAAGGCGTAGTTCAGTCGGATCATGTACGACGACAAGGCGCTCTCTGTGAGGCCTGTGCCCATGCTGGCCTGATACTGCGAGTCGGTGATGTCGATGGCACCCATGTTGTTCCACAGGAACGAGGGGATGGTGACGCCTATCTCGCTCATCGAGCTGCTCTCGTTGTTCACCTTCGAGGCGCTCTGCAGCAGCGTCAGGCCGAAGGTGTGCTCGTCGATGCTCTTGTTGTAGAGCAGCATGTTGTCCAGCGTCCAGGCAAAGTGGCGCTCATCGTTGCGGCGGGCGTAGTTCTTGCTGCCGGCGCGGGTGGCCGAGCTGCTGTCGAGGAAGTTGCCCAGACGGTAGTAGCGGAAGTCGGGGCCGAACTGTGTCTTCCATTGCAGGCCCTGCAGCGGAGCGATGATCTTGCCGAAGTCTATCTGTGCGTAGAAGCTGCCCAGGGCACGGAAGGTCTCGCGCTGGTCGTTAGACTTCGTCCATTCGTCTATCACGGTGTAGGTGTTGGTTGTCGAGCCGCCGGGCATGGCGATGATCTCGCCGTTGTCGTCGTAGGGCAGCGTATAGCGCAGGATGGCCTTCGCGGCACTGTAGATGTCGGTAGGTCCTGAGCTGCTCGACTGGCCGGTGCGCGAGAAGCCGTACTTCTGTACACCGTAGGAGGCATTCACCGAGCCGCCGGCCTTCAGCCAGGGCGTGCCCTGAACGTCGGCAGAGGCCGTCAGGTTATAGCGCTCATAGTTCTGACCCTTCTGCGTGCCTTTGTTGTCGAGGTAGCCGAAGGACACAAAGCCGCTCACGCCCTTCGAGCCGCCGCGCACGCTGACGGTGTGCTCCTGGGTGATGCCCGTCTGGGTCACAAAGTCGGTCCAGTCGGTGTCGGTCACCTTCGAGCCGTCCCACGTGCCGCCGCTCCACCCTTTCATCACGTTGGCAAGGGCAGTGGCGTCGCCGTCGAAGAACACCTTGTCCTGATCCTGCGTGGGAGCATCGCCGGCGCTGTACTTCTCAGGGCTCTGGTTGTGATAGGCCCAGCGGCGCCACGTGATATAGTCGCTGGCGCTCATGGCGGGGCTCTTGTCCACTATCTTCGCAAAGGTCATGCTGCCCGCGTAGCTCAGCTGCGTCCGCCCTTCCTGCCCGCGCTTCGTCGTCACCAGCACCACGCCGTTGGCACCGCGGCTGCCGTAGATGGCGGTCGAGGAGGCGTCTTTCAGTATGTCGATGCTCTCAATGTCGCGGGGGTTCAGCGTCTCAATGCCGCCAGTCTGCAGGGGCACGCCGTCCACCACATAGAGGGGAGCGCTCGAGGCCGTGATAGAGCGGGTGCCGCGGATGCTGATGGAGCCGATGGTGCCGGGGCGCTCGCTCGACGTGATGTCCACGCCGGCGGCCTTGCCCTGCAGCGCCTCGAAGGCATTGCTCACAGGCTTGGAGCTCAGCTCCTTCTCGCCCACACGGGTGAGGGCGCCCGTCACGTCGCTCTTGCGCTGAACGCCATAGCCCACCACCACCACCTCGTCGAGCAGCTGCTTGTCTTCTTCCAGCGTCACGCGCAGATGGCTCTGGCCGGCCACGGCGACGCTTTGCGTGCGGCAGCCCACGTAGCTGATGACGAGGGTAGCGTCACGCGCCACATTCTGAAGGGTGAAGCGACCGTCAAGGTCGGTCACAGTGCCGACGCTCGTGCCCTTCACCATCACACTGGCGCCGATGACGGTCTCGCCCGTCGCATCGACAACCGTTCCTGTCACGCTCACCTGACCGAAAGCTGACGACGACGCCAGCAGCAGCAGGCCGACCAGCAAAGAGCGCAGCCACACAGGGAAGGCGCTCTTCAGCTTCGTTCTTCGTTGTTCTTTCATAGCAATTCTGCTTTTTAAAATAATAGTTTGACTTTATTTGTGTGTGTGTTCATTGATGGCTTACTGTCAACGTCACCCCCGAGAAACAATCTTCATGACCTCATGAAAAGAACCAATACCTATCTGCCGATTGTTGTTTTTTTTTGTTAACTAACAATACTTAAATCTAAAACCAAGAGAGAGTCAGTATGATGTAGTAGTTTGTCGGCTGCAAAGTTAGACAGAATGGCGGAAAGCATACCGACGGAAATCGGTCAGTTATGCTACAGTATTCTGTCACGAACAAAAAATGTACCTTTCCCCCCGCCAGATGACGGTTTTCCGCACTGGCCCCTCTTACTTGATGACGGTTTTCTTACCGTCTTTCACATAGAGTCCCTTTGCCGGGCGTGTGACCCTGCGCCCCTGCAAGTCGAACAGCTGCTGACTGCAAGTCCTGCTGCCGACGACGCTGCCGACGGCCGTGCCATCGTCGGCCACCGTCGCCTCGATGAAATAGATGTGGCAGCCGTTGGTGTTGTAAACGGTGACGTCGGCTGTCTCCACCACATACCATGTCAGCTCGGTATAGGCCGTTGGCAGCGCCACGCTGCTGCCGTCGGGAGCGGACAGCTGCACACCGTGCACCACGCTGCCTGCCATGCCGTTGTTGACGAAGAGCTGCACACCACGGGCATCGCTTGATTTGTGCGACTCAACGCCCATCTTGATTTCCGAGCCCTCCACTACGCGGGGAATGGTGAAGTAGTCCTTGTTCGCCCCTCCCAGCCAGAGGTAGGCGGGCCCGTGATAGGTGCCGATGTCGGTAGCGGGATAGTTGACGGCGATGGCCAGGTTGCGGTTGGCCAGTGCAGGCTGGTGAAACCGCAGTCCGCGCAGCTCGTCGATGACCTGTCCGTTGGCGCTCAGCTCGCCGTGCTCATCGGGCTGTGTGTTCTTCGATGCCCAGAAGCAGTTGTCTCGTGCGATGCTGGTAGGCTCATTGCCTGCATCGGCGTCGGCCTGCTTCTCCACATCGCTCCACCCCTCGGTCTTGCTGGCAGCAGCATCGGCTCTGAGGTTGGCCACGGTCTCTGCGCTCCACCTTGTGAAGTCCCAGCGCACGGCCTTGCCGCTGACCACCTCGTTGCTTCTGACGACGATGTTGACGGTTACAGGTATCTTGGTGCCTTTCCTGCCCGTCAGGGTGAAGTGGAAGCTGTAGGCGCCTGCCTGCTGGAATGTGCCGGCAAGGGTGAATGATGAGGCGTCGGGGGCTATGCTGAAGGTCAGCCCTTCGGGCAGTCCCTCGTGCTGGATGCCGTCAAGGCTATAGCCCTTTTGCTCTATCTCGACCGTGTTGGCTGTTGGGAATGTCAGCTCCACCTGTTCGCCTGTCTTTGTCGAGGCCGTCCTGTCGGCGCCGCTGACTGTCGGCAGGTCGGGGTTCACCAGATAGTAGCCCAGGTGGGGCGGCTGGTTGTAGGCGGTGTTCTGCCAGCAGATGCCCATGCGGTAGGTGTGGTCGTGCATCAGCGTAGGCACGCGGTAGTTGGTGGGGATATTGGTAGAGTAGATGGCAAGCTGGTCGGAGCCGTTGTGCAGGATGACCTCCTCACGCCAGTCGCCCAGTATGTCGGCGCTGAGGCAGGGTGTGTTCTTTGAGCCGTTGCAGGTGTTGCTGGGTCCTAGGTCGCTGAAGGTGACAATGCGAGTTGTACCACTGGTGCTCCACTTGTCAATCTTGTTGCCGTCGAGCAGCTCCTCCTGCAGGTCTCCGTCCCAATAGATGCGGAAATTGTTCGAGCCTATCTTGTCGGAGATGGCCTCTCCGCTGATGGCGCTGCGTGCGTTCTTGTCTCCGCTCCAGAAGATGGCCCCTGGCACGTTGTCGCTGAAGAAGCCCGCTATGCCGCGTCCGTTGTCAATGCCGGCCGGCCCGCCCTTCAGCAGCACCTCGCCGGTGGCGGCGTCGTGTATGTCCCATGCGTAGGTGCCTTTCTCTTCGTGCACCTGAAACATTTCCAGTCCTGGGCGGGTGGGGTTCAAGTCGCTCAGATGCAGGGCGTCGCCGTGGCCGAAGCCCGTGCCGTAGAGCAGGTGCCCGTCGGAAGCGAGGGCTGCGGCGCCCCACACCACCTCGTCGCGTCCGTCGCCGTTGACATCGGCCACCGACATGTTATGATTGCCGTTGCCATACATGGTGCCGCTGCCGCCGCCGCTGGTGGGCTGGCATCCTGTGAATGTCTGCGAGGTGGCGCTGCCGTCGGCGCTGTAGGTGGTCAGTGTGTAGCTGTTCCTGCTTCTGTGTGAGCTGAGCCACTTCTGGTGCAGGTAGTGCCCGTCGAAGTCAACGGCCCATATAAAGGCGAATGTATAGTATCCTCTCGAGAAGATGCCGCTGGCGGGCTGGTTGGGGCCGTCGAGATGCGCCACTGCTGCCAGGAAGCGCTCTCCTCGGTTGCCATAGCTGGCATAGTCGCTTTTGCCGCTGCGGTCGTCCCAGTTGAACGAGCCGTTGGCCTCGCCACCGTATGTCGTGTCACGGTTGGGATTGTAGAAAATGGTGTGCAGTGCCTCGCCTGTGAGTCCGTCGAACACGGTGAGCCATTCCTGTCCTCCCGTGATGCGCCCGTCATTGCTGCGGTAGAGTGCTGTGCCGGGCACGCTTTTTATTTCGGGGTCGGTGGCAGCCTGGTTGACATAGCCGTTCTTGCCGTCTTTCGACCCCGGCCCTGTCTTGCACATCATTTCTGCACGTCCGTCGCCGTCGAAGTCATATACCATATACTGCGTGTAGTGTGCGCCGGCTCTGATGTTCCGCCCTAAGTCGATGCGCCAGAGCCTTTCGCCGCTAAGCCGGTAGCAGTCGATGTAGACATTGTCTGTGACTCCGCCCTGCGAGTTATCCTTGGCATTCGATGGGTTCCATTTCACGAAAATCTCGTACTGCCCGTCGCCGTCGACATCGCCTACGGAGCAGTCGTTAGGCTCGTAGTTGCCGCCGTTCTCACCCTTGGCCGGTCGCTGCAGCGTCAGCCTGAGATAGGGGTTGGCCCAGGGAGCAACGGCCTGGGTGGTATCGGTGCGGATGCCGTCTCTGATGGTCACCACCTGGTATTTGTCTGTGCGTTTTCCCGTCGGGTCGGTGAAGTTGGTGGCATAACAGTCGTTGGCCAGCCTCTCGCCGTTGCGCAGCAGCTCGAATGATGTGGTCGCCTCATCGTCTGTGGCCAGAAAGCGCCAGCTGACATAGTTGCCCGTCGTGGCAGGCAAGGCAATCAGCCCTCGGTCGAGTTTCTCCAATGTCCAAGCGGGGGACTGGGCCTCAGCCCATTCCCCCATTGCCATCCATAGGCAAAGTGTGATGATGATTTGTCGCATAGATTTAGTGTGCAAAGTATTTCTTTCCTTCCTTGATGTAGATGCCCTTTTGCGGCTTGCCTGCAATGCGTCGGCCCTGGAGGTCGTAAAGCATTGCCTTGCGAGCTTGGGGCTGTGTGTTCTGCAGGGTCTCTATGCCGTCGCTGCTGCCAGGCGTCTTTACGAGCACTGTGAAGATGTTGACGTCCTTGGCGTTTTCGACAGAGGCAATCTTGACAAACACGGCATCGGTGCCGTTATAAACGGCGGCTCCACGTTTCCATACCCGGAACGACTTCTCGTTGCTGCCGTCATAGAAAGGCTGTGAGAGGCTCTGCATCTCGCCTATCTTCGTCCAGCCGTCGGCATTGAGCGTGTCGGTGTTGACAAGGATGTCGAGCACATGCGCGCTGTTGTAGTCTTTGCCTGAATAGTAGATGCTCACCTCCAGCGGTGCGGTAAAGGCCCGTGTGCTCTGAAGGGCGAGCGATGGCGGGTCGAGGCGTCCGTCAAGATCTTTCTTGCTCACCACTTGGAACTGCATGGCGTTGGACGTGATTTCTCCGATGGAGTGTTGGTCGTCGAAGATGGTGGCCGGGTTATAGCCGCTGGCGCTGCCGACGTTGTGCGTCGTGGTGGCCTTGGTGTAGTAGAGGCCCTGGCCCAGAGTGCTGACGCGCCAGTCGTCGGAAAGCTGGTAGACCACCATGGAGTCGCGTGGCTGATAGACGTTGACGATGGAGTCCTCGCCATTCACGTCCTTGAGGGTGAGCGACTGCAGCACAACATCGGTGTAGTAATTGTAGCCGCCGTTCAGCACATTTCCTATGGCATTGAACGCAGCACCCTCAAACTTGCTGACAACCTCGCTGAATACAGTCAGTCCGCTGAAGCTCACTTCCTTCGTGGCGACCTCCGACTGGAGGTATCCCTCGTATTCGCCTACGAATGCTGTCACTGTGGCATTGCTTGTCAGCTGCAGGGGCTCGGTGTAGCGCTGTGAGTTGGCCTTGGCGGCGCTGCCTGTCAGGTTGACCCATATTTCTGCCTCCTCGGGCTGGGCTGTGATGGTGACAGTGGCAGCGCCCTCGGCATAGCTGACATCAATGTGCGGACTGTCGGCCACGTCCTTGATGACGACGGGAATCTCGGCCACTTCGCTCAACGGATAGCCGTCGCCAAGGGCCACAGCCTTGACGGTAAGGGACGAGGTGACTTCGAAGGGCTCGGTGTAAAGCGTGCTCTCTGTCGTTGGCTCTGAGCCGTCGAGGGTATAGAAGATCTGTGCTCCGGGCACGCCGCTCTTCATCGTCACTTCCGTGCGGAGCTTCTTGTATGCGAGGGTGTAAGACGGTTTGGGAGCTGCCGTGATGTCAGCCTTGGAGTTGGCCAGCAGTGACAGGGCGTTTTCCAGGATATTGGTGTTATAGCTATGGGCATCGGCCAATGTCTCCTGCGTGTATGGAATATAGATGTAGCCGTTGTGGCCCAGATTGTGCGTATGGATGGCTACCACGTCTTCGTTCTCATAGGCGACAGCCAGGACGGGGTCGTTGGCAAAAGCCCCTGCCAGCTTGACGCCTTGGAAGGGTGTCTCGTTAGAGAAGAGCATCAGGTAGATGAAGCCGCCATCGGGGTTCTCTTCATCTTCAGCCTCTTCAATGTCGGTGTGGCTGAACAGACTGTGATTGGGGTTTCTGACCTTGGCAACCTCAATCTCTGCACTGATGGACTCACCACACTGCCAGATGCTGTAGACAGAAGGACACAGGGAGAGCATAGGCATGAAGGGACGTATGGCCTTCAGCGATGTGATGGCGTCGGTATTGCTGACAGTAGAGCTGATGACAAGCACGTCGTAGCTGGAAAAGTCGTTGAGCGTAAATGTCTTGTTAGCTTCTATGGCCGTCACCTTATTACTATAGTTGCTCGTGAACTGGCTGTAGGCCAGGTCAGCGCTCAGGTCGCCATTGTAGAGGAATGCCACGTTGCGCTGTGTGCCGGTGTCCTCGCCAACCTCTAAATTGTAGATGTGGCAGCCGCTGGTGTTGTAGACGATGATGTCCACCGCGTCGGTAGGCTCCACGCCCTCGGGCAGGGCCCAGTTCTCCCACGTGTACGTCTCTATCGTGGTGGGCTTGAACGACTCGCCAATCTTGTTCTCGGCCGTCACGCTGCCCACGTAGAGCTCTATGCCACGGGCGTCAGAGGGCTTGTGCGACTCGACGGTCATCTTGATCTTCTGGCCCACCAGCACATTGGGGATAGTGAAACAAGCCAGATTCTTGCTGCCGCCCCCCAGCCACAGGTATTGAGGACCGGCATAATCGCCCAAAGCCGTAGAAGGATAGTTCACGGCAATGGCCAGCGAGCGGTTCTTGGTGTAGCCTGGGTTGAAATTCAGGCCTTCGGTCTCGGCTATCACCACGCCGTTGGCCTTCAGAGAACCGCCTTCAGGGGCGGTGAGCCACTGGCCACCGTCATCGGCCAGCCAGAAGCAGTTGTCCTTCGTGGCGTCGGGAGCCACGGCGCCAGCCTTGTCATCGGCATTCTTCTCAATGTCGCTCCATCCCTTTGCGGGTCGAGGCTGTGCGGCGTCAGCCTTCAGATTCTCTACGGTCTGCGGGCTCCAGTTGGTGAAGTCCCAGCGGCGGTACCCCTGAGCATGGGCTGCCTCGGCCAGCGTCAGCAGTGACAGAAGTGTGAAAGTAAAGATTGTTTTCATGGTGTTTTAGTTTTAAGAGTTCAACATGTGTATTGACACTGCAAAAGTACTGACATCAGTTCAAACATCACGCTCAGAAAACCGTCAATCAGCATACAGATTTCTGTCACGGCGAAAAAAAACAGCTCTCGGGCAACACTTTTCAATCAATTATGTGTACCTTTGTCACGCTAAAACAAATGAGAAGAGTGTCATCAAAAGAAAAAAACCAATCTGTAAGACATGATGAATAAGGTAACAGCACTTTTGCTCACTGCGGCGCTCATGGCCGCCAGTTGCTCGCAGCCACGCAAGGAAGCCTCCGCCGTGCAGCAGCCGCCACACTTGGAGGCGCGCGGCGGCGTGACGCAGCTCATCGTGCAGGGGCAGCCCTGGCTGGTGTTAGGCTGCGAGCTGGGCAACTCCACGTCGTCGAGCCGAGCCTATCTGGCTCCTTACTGGCAGAAGCTGAAGGAGGCAGGCGTGAACACCGTGCTGGCAGTGGTGTCGTGGGAACAGACGGAAAGAGTGGAAGGACAGTTCGACTTCACCACAGTCGACCATCTGTTAGCCGATGCACGCAGCCACGGCATGAAGCTCGCCCTGCTCTGGTTCGGCTCGTGGAAGAACGGCATCACCAGCTACACCCCGACATGGGTGAAGCGCGACACACAGCGCTTTCCCCTGGCTCAGACGCCCGGGGGGCAGCCGCTGCCCATACTGACCACCCTGGGCGACGAGGCCTGCAAGGCCGATGCAAAGGCCTTCGCGGCCATGATGCGGCACCTGAAGGAGGCCGATGCCCAGCAGCAGACCGTAGTGATGATACAAATGGAGAACGAGGTGGGGCTGCACGGCCATCCACGCGACTACTGTCCGCTGGCCGAGGCAGCCTACAGGGGCCAGGTGCCACAGGCGCTGACCGGCTGGCTCACGGCCCATCGTGACAGTCTGCTGCCTGAGACGCGCCAGGCCTGGGAGGCCGGGGGCTGCAAGACGGAGGGCACATGGGAAGAGGTGTTCAGCCCCGCCGACCGTGCTGCCGAGATATTCATGGCCTGGCACTATGCCGCCTATATGGACCGCATCGCCGAGGCCGGCAAGCAGGAGTATGCCCTGCCCACATTTGTCAACGCATGGATAGTGCAGCCCGAGGACACACGCCCCGGCAACTATCCCTCGGGAGGGCCACAGGCACAGAACCACGACATCTGGCGCGCTGCTGCACCGCACATCGACATCCTCTCGCCCGACATCTACCTGAACGACTTCCCCCGTCAGCTGGCGCTTTACGCCCGCAACGGCAATGCGGTGTTCATACCCGAGTCGCGCTCCGGTCAGAACGGTGCCGCCAATGCCGCTTACGCCATCGGGGCCAAGGGGGCCATCGGCTATTCGCCGTTTGGATTTGAGCGCAACTGCGACGACGACGCCAATGCCACCTTCCGCAGCTTCTATCAGAAGATGGGCCGCATAGCGCCGATGGTGCTGCAGGCACAGGCCGAAGGCCGCATAGGCGCCGCCTGGCTGAAGGGGTCAGAGCCTATGCAGGTGAAGGACACCATCCTGTTGGCCGATGTGCGCATCGTCTGTGAACTGATGTCCAGCGGCATGCGCAACGGAGGAGCACCGCAGCTCACCGGCGGCACCTACGCCCCCGACGCCATAGGCTATGCCATAGCCATACGCCAGGACGACGAGAGCTACCTCTTCCTGGGCTCCAACGTGCGCATCACCTTCCTGCCGGCCGACGGCAACGGCATCGTCGGGCTGGCGAAGGTCACCGAGGGCGACTACGACGAGCAGGGACAGTGGGTGGAGGGACGCTGGCTGAACGGCGACGAGATACAGCTGCGCTACGACCTGCTCTACGCCGTAGAAGAGGGGTTCTCAGGACAAGGGCTGAACTTCGGCCGGCCAGAACCATCGTTCCAAAGAGTTGAACTGTTTAGATATTGACATCCATGCGAAAGACGGTTGCTCTGCTTGGCTTGATGCTGATGGCTGCGCATGTTGCGGCCCAGCCCGAGATACAGGTGACGGAACCCGGATTCAAGGTGTTCCAGTTTCCACGTACACAAATTCCACGTATCGACGGCGACTTCAGCGACTGGGACATCGTGCCCGGCGCATACAGCGTGACCATCGACGACATGTGGGACGACACCGGCAAGCACCAAGACGCCGACCGCGCGACGCTCGACGTCAAGGTGAAGGTGGGCTGGGTGAATGGACTCAACAGACTGTACTTCCTCTACGAGGCTTACGACGATTTCTGGGATTTCAACCAGCTGACACTGCATAACGACACTTACGAGATAGTGGTCGATGGTGACCTGTCGGGAGGACCGCATACCGACGAGTTCCGACTGAACCCAAAAGAGAAAAGCAGAATAGACGCCTTCTTCGAGTTTCAGAACCAGCACGCACAGAACTATCACATCATGACACCACCCACCGAGGGCAAGTCGTGGACCATGGTGTGGGGGCCGCAGCAGTGGCTGAAATACCTGCCATACGCCAACTATGCCTACGACTACAGCTTCAGTCACGGAGAGAAGGGGCTGCTGCGCATGGAGTTCTACATCACGCCTTTCGACTATGCCAGCCCGGAAGGACCGGAGAAGTCGGTAGAGAGCAAGCTCTATGAGAACAAGAAGATAGGGCTGTGCTGGGCGGTCATCGACTACGACGGACAGGAGCAGAACAACGGATTCTGGAATCTCTCAAAGCATCACACGATGTATGGCAACGCTTCCATGCAGCGGCTCTTCACCCTCATGCCATTGGAACCACAGTTCAGAAAGGACGTGGAGTGCGACTGGACATTCACCGTCGTGCCCGACACACGGACAGTATGCTTCCGCGACCAGAGCTACGGACAGGTGACAGCATGGCACTGGGACTTCGGCGACGGCACCACATCGACACAGCAAAACCCGGTACACACCTACCAAAGAGACTTCGCACACTATGTGGTGACGCTCACGGTAGAGGGGCCAAAGGGCACGGCACGGTGCTGCAAGGTTTGGGAGGTCAGCGTAAGAGACAGGCTAAAACCATCAAACACACCCTATGATTAAAAGAATAATGGTCACGGCCTGCTGCATGATCGCCACCGCCATCGCAACGGCACAGACCATCGCATACACCGAACATGTATCGTCGGCCAACGGACTGTCGAATGACTTCGTCGTAGAGCTGGCCATCGACGACAAAGGACAGGTGTGGGTGGCTACAGAGGCGGGGCTGAACAGGATAGCAGGAAAATCGTGCATAGCCATGGACGAGCCGCCATTGGACGGACTCATCACCTCACTCTACTGGTACGAGAACACTGGCAACATGTTCATCGGAACGGAACGGGGACTGACGCTGTATCACACCGCCAGCGGCAACATGCAGCACCTGAACAGCAAAGACGGGCTGATGCCCTCGAGCATCAACGACATAGCAAGAAGCGCCGACGGAGGGCTGTGGCTCGTCTATGGCGACGGACAGATACAGCATCTGGACTGCACAACGATGGCGACAAGCGAACTGAAGCTGCCACAACAGTACGGCAACCGCTGCGCCATGGACGACGGACAGGGGCACCTCTACATAGGGCATAGCCAGCACGGCATGACGGTGGTGAACATCAGCGACGGCTCGTCGCGCAACTATCAGCAGCTGGCAGGCGACAGCCAGAGTCTGCCGGGAAACAACGTGCGCTGCATCTATCAGGACGGCAACGGAAGGATATGGGTGGGGACAGACACCGGGCTGGCACTGTTCCACCCCGAAAAAGGCACATTCACAAAGGTGACCGACGGGGAAGACCGCTTCGACGACAATGTCTATGACATCCTGCAGACGAAGGACGGCAAACTGTGGATTGCCACCGACATAGGGGGCGTGAAGAGGGTGGAACAGGGACATTACACCGACACGCAGGTCAGGCTGTCGTCGCTCAACACACGAAGCCTCGCCGAAGATGAATACGGCAACATCTGGGTGGGAAACCACAGCGCTGGCGTCGACTTCATCAGCTATGCACGGCAGGACTTCAGCATCCTCGACTATAAAAACGCAGAAGGCCGACGACCGGCGGTGAGCGCCATGGCTGCTGACCCGCAGCAGGGATTCTGGATGGCCAGCGAGAACGAGCTGGTGTGGTGCAGCAACGATACCATCAAGGGGCGGTGGAGCAGCCTCAAGGTGATACGCAGGAAATATGTCTACCCACGCTGCATGATGGCCGACACACAGGGCGGGGTGTGGATAGGAGTCGACGACCAAGGCGTGTATCGATTCGACAAACAGCAGAAAAGCTATTCCTACATTCCCCTCAGCCCCGAAGGCAGCGACATACACTGTTTTGCACAGGACGCCGAGGGGTGCATCTGGATAGGCGGCGAGTTTGGGGTGTATGTCTGTCAGAACGGAAAAGCGGAACAGCAGCTGTATGTGAGCCAGACCATCCATGCACCGGCCACCACCATCATCGAGCGGGCACCGCAGCAGCTGTTCATCGCCACACTGGGCGACGGCATCTACGCGATAGACCTGCAGCGACAACAATACCGCCATCTGAGCATAGGCGAAGGACTGCCCTCCAGCAAAATCAACCATACCATCAGCGACGGCAGCGGCGGCGTGTGGCTGGCCACCGACAACGGATTGGTGCATGTGGAAGACACCGGCCGGCTGACAGGCATCACCGTGTATGGCAAGGAGCAGGGACTGGCCGACTGCCACATCAGGGCGCTGCAGCAGGATGCCAACGGACGCATATGGATGAGCACCTATTCGGGCATATCCTATCTCGTGAAGAACACCGGACGGTGCTATAACTACAACCATGACGACATACGCATGGCGGGAGGATTTGCCAATGGAGCCGTGACGAAAGACAACAATGGCAACATCTATTTCGGAGCGGCAGGGGGAGTGTGCTGCTTCAACCCGCAAAACATGGGAAACGGAAACCGGCTGTCGCAGATACAGATAACGGCATGCGAGGCATACAACCCCGTGGGAAGCAACACCGAGATACAGCTGCTCACGCCCGACGAGAAAGGAAGGGTGACAACCACCTACAGGCAGAACACCATCAGGCTGACATTCGCCATGCGCAACTTCGCACAGAATGCGGCGGTGGACTACTCGTACATGATGAAGGGCATGGACGGCAAATGGTATGACATAGGCAACGACCATGACGTGGTGTTCCGAGGGCTCAGGCCCGGAGAATACACATTCATACTGAGAGCAAAGCTGAGAAACCAGGACTGGGAAAAGGCCAACGAAACAAGGCTCACCATCGTCATCACACCGCCATTCTGGAGCACATGGTGGGCGTACATCCTCTACGCAATGGCAGCAGTGGCACTGGCGGCATACCTGCTGCGCTCGTACAAACGGAAGCTGACACTGCGCAATGCACTGGAGCTGGAACGCAGGGAGAGTCAGCAGAAACAGGAGATGAACGAAGAGCGACTGCGATTCTTCACCAACATCACCCACGAGCTGCGGACACCGCTGACGCTCATCCTCGGGCCGCTCGACGACATGATGGCCGACCGAAGCCTCTCACAGCAGAGCCGACAGCGCGTAACCATGATACATAAGAATGCGGAAAGGCTCAGAGGCCTCATCAACGAAATATTGGAGTTCCGAAAGACAGAGACGCAGAACCGAAGGCTCACAGTGGCAAAAGGCGACATAGGCCAGTTCGTGCGGGAGATATGCCTCAACTACAAGGAGCTGAACCGCAACCCCAAGGTGCAGTTCGGCTGCAACATCGCCGACAACCTCCCGCCGGTGTGGTTCGATTCAGAGATCATCACCACCGTCATGAACAATCTGCTGTCAAACGCCATCAAATATACCGACGAGGGACGCATCACCACCACCGTCGATGCTGCCGACGGCACACTGCGCATCGCCGTAGCCGACACGGGCCACGGCATCGCACCAGAGGCGCTGCCGCACATCTTCGAGCGCTACTATCAGGCCAAGGGCAGTCATCAGGCGTCAGGAACAGGCATCGGGCTGGCACTGGTCAAGGCGCTCGCCACGCTGCACGAAGGCACCGTCAGCGTTGAGAGCCATGAGCGCCAGGGCAGCTGCTTCACCTTCACGATAGACATCAGCAACACCTATCCCAACGCCTTGCATAAAGAGGACGTGGAAAGCGAAGCCGACAGCGTGAAAAGGGAAGGGACGCTGGCAGGCGAGCATGGCTCGGATGAGAAAAGCGCAGCACCAGCCGATGCGCTGCCGATGCTCCTGATCGTAGAGGACAACGACGACATCCGGCAATACATCGCCGACACGTTCTGCGAAGACTTCAGAATACTGCAGGCAGAGAACGGACAGAGCGGACTGCAGATGGCAGAGGAGCACATACCCGACATCATTGTCAGCGACATCATGATGCCCAAGATGAACGGCATAGAGCTGACACGACAGCTGAAAGACGACATACGCACCAGCCACATTCCCATCATCCTACTGACGGCCAAGGACTCGGATGAAGACAAGGAGGAAGGCTACGACAGCGGGGCTGACTCATACCTGACCAAGCCTTTCACGGTCAAACTGCTGGCCAGCCGCATCAGGAACCTGATGAACACACGCCGCAGGCTTGCAGAGCTCATCATCAACAATGAGAAAGCCGGCAGCCTGCCTGACGCACTTGCTGACGAGACGGCCATGCAGCCGCAGCTGAGCCGGCTGGACCAAGAGTTCATCGAACGCCTCAACCGCCTGATAGAAGAGCATATCATGCAGGCAACAATCGACATGGCTTTCATCACCGACAAGATGGCCATGAGCCACAGCACCTTCTACCGCAAGGTGAAGGCCCTCACAGGCATGACCGCCACCGAATATGTCCGCAAGCGCCGACTCCGCCACTGTTACCAGCTGTTGGAGAGTGGCGACTATAACGTGAACCAGGCCGCCATGATGACGGGCTTCAATCAGATGGCCCATTTCCGCGAGACATTCAAGAAGGAGTTCGGCATCCTCCCGTCGGAGGTAAAGAAGAAATAATCGGCTGAGAATGAAAGGCATACCAGCGGCAGCGGTGGACGTTCTCTGCAAAGCCCTTGGACTATAAAAAAATTCCCAGCGTGGGAATAATTTATTCCCAGCCTGGGAATAATTCGTTCCCAGCGTGGGAATGTTTTATTCCCAGCCTGGGAATATTTTGTTCCCAGGCTGGGAATAATTCTTATCCTTGCTGTTTTTTTTTGAATCGCCTTAGTGAAAATGATGCCGCTTGCTTTCTGTAGAGGCAAACGGTGATGGGCAACTGTTAGTCAAAGTCCCAATCCGTAACGTAATGGTCAAAACGGATGCCCTCGGTGCTGCCAAACTTGGCGAGAACATCCAGAATCTCCTCCTGCTCTTTGGGCGTGAGCCGTTTCTCACCGTGATGCACCCGATAATACGGGCCATTGCCGCTACCGAACAAGGCGTGCACACGCTGGCGGGCCTCAGCCTTATCCCGTCGAGGCACGTTGTCATAGATTTTCGTGAAGCCCCATGCTTTCTCCACCAGTCTCTTCTCACGGAAACAGCGGCACTTGCCCGACTCCCAGGCTGTAGGAAAGATGGCAGCGCCTTCATATTGTTCTTTGGACATCAGCAGCCATGCCTGATAATGCATGCACCTGTCTTTATCCCCACACTCGCTGTTGAAACACAAGGGATAGCCCCAAGGTATATCTTCCGCTTTCAGCTCTCTTTCTTCCATATCAGTATCATTTATAGTTAGTTGTTGTGACATCATCGATTTTGACTGCACAAAGTTACATATTTCTTTCGAAACAAAAAAGAAAATCGGATTCTATTTCTCTGTCTTAGCCTAAAAAAACGATTACTTAATGTCTTTGCCATATTGGCCGCTGAACACTTTTAACAGCCCTTTGCTTTTCCTGACTGGTGCCCTGCCGTGAATAATACAGGTTAAATAGGTTATATCAGCCGTTTTGTGTCTTTTCATTCATAATTTATACCATAACTGTTTGGCATGTCACAAATTCTTCGTTCTTTTGCACCCGAAAAGTGTGCCACGATGATGGCCGCAATTGTTCAACCCCTAAACCCTGACTGCCTATGGGATGACATAAGACATTTAAGACATCATACAGGAGTACCCTCCCGCCAATTGTGACAGCCATGATATACTGCGCGTTTTGAGTGTACTTCAATTGGATTCTGCAAATAATCTCTTTATTCTCATCAAGACTTCGTAAGTCGGTCTGATTGTTACAATATCAGTAGGGATGCTTGAATAGCCGTATTCAATAGATGTTATGAAGGATTGTATCTCGCTGTAGTAGCCTTGCGAATAGATTTGGTTGTTAAGAAGTATGGGAGTAAAGTTGTTACGGGCATAAAGGTATTCGATGGTTTTGTTATGCTTGTGGACTTTCTCGTATGGGATACCGAGGATGGAGGAGGGCTTTGGCTCGAAGGTCAGCAGCTCCATCTGAGATAGGCGGTAGATTCCTTTTGACGTACAGACTTTGAGGGATTCCTCTGCAGATGTCCAGGTATAGGATGTAGATAGTTCGAGGGTGCCGACGATGTGGGGATGACGGAGCATGATGATGTAGGACGCTGGGGCTACTTGTTGACATACTATGATTTCTGGTTTTCCAAAAAGATAGGTAACAAGGTCTAAAGGATGGATGTAAAGGTCGAGCAAAGCATTACCCTCGGGATAGTTGCCAGCGAGATAATGGAGGTCGTAATTGATGAGATGCTCTTTGCGCAGACGCCTTTGAAGGATTTGCACGGCAGGGGCATAGCGTTTTTGTGAGCCAACCATAGCGACAGGTGAACCATAAAGTCGCTGCTGGTCTATAAGTGCATCAAGTTCCTGTAGTGTCTGGCAGGGTGGTTTCTCAATGAACAATGACTTACCGCTTTTCAATATCTGCGAGGCGATGGAGAAATGGGCAGAAGGAGAAGCAGAGACAAAAATACCTTTCACTTCATCATCGTTCAATATCGTGTCAAGCGAGGTCGTTGCTTTCACATGGGGAAACTTCCGTTCTATCAGCCTGGACTTTCTTTCTGATGTGACGCAGATGTATTTCAACGGTACTCCAAGGTAATGAAGCACTGGGTAAAGGTTTGTGAGCGAGTGCTGGCCCATGCCAACGAAGGCATAAGAATATTGGTACGTTTGGGCGAGAAAGCGCTCTGTACGATACCGTTTGTATCGGTCTATCAATTGCTGTATCATAAAGTCTTGAAGTGTTGGTTATAAGTTGTGTGCGGGTCTTCCGTCCACTGGTATGGGCCATAGAATTTCTCAATAAGCCGTTTGGGCAGAAGTCGCTCCATGTTTCGCATGAGAATGATGTCGTACTTGCGGTGGAAGTTAATCCAGCAGTCGTTGCAGTTCTTCGAGTAGTGGCACTGTGTCTGGCTGGATGTCGCGCCGTTGAAGATCTCGTCGAGAGATTGGTGGTGGATGTTGCCGAGAATGACGTCAAGATTCTGGCAGAGTGGCACGTCACCATTGCTATGGATGACAAGGCTGCTCATGATGCTTTGGCAGCGCAAACGCAAATGCCCATTGCGCCACTGGTCGTAGAGTGCCACAAAGTCGAAGTTCTCTTGTGTCTGGTGGATGCTCGCAGGAATCTGACTGATGAAGTCCGAGGCAGTCAGCAGTTCGCTCGTTGTGTCGAAGAAGGCCATCGTCCCATAGATGCCGATGCGCACATCCACGCCGTAGTGCTTGGCAATGTCGATGACAAAAGCCATATCATCGAATGAGTTCCACGGCGACAGACAGAACATCAGCGACAATGATACCTCATCTTTTAAGGTTTCCACCACCTGAATCACGCGGTCATAACCGTTGCAGCCACGCATCCGCTGGTAAGTCTCGCGACCACCGTCGAGAGAGACGTACAGATGCCGGGGCTGATAGAGGCGGACGGCATCTATAACACGACGGGGCGCGAGACAATTGGAAAGCAGCGTATAGTTCGGGTGATACTCGCGGAACCACGCCATGATTTCCGCAGCCTGCGGATGCAGGATGAACTCGCCGCCCTCCAGTCCTACGGTTGTCCGTTTGGTGATGCACTTGCTTTGCATGATTCGACGGATGTCATTGAGCGATAGATGTTCCACTTTCTTCTGCCAGATATTGCAGTGCTTGCAGCGTGACTGGCAGGCGGTCGTCGAGTAAATCATCAGTTGTGACAGCCGCTTGTGTCGTGGCCGAATGATGTTGTTCAGATAGAGGTAACCATTGTAGGCATAATCGTAAATCGTGTACATAAAAATTCGTTGCAGTTTCTACTTATAAAGTCTGAAACTGCAACGAATGACTGCACAGAGAGCGTGATTATTTCTTCAACTTTCCCTTGCTTTCAAGATATTTCGTGAATGTCTCCCACTGGGTCGCCCGTTTTGCACGATTGGTCTTCACCTGCTCGTCGTTGAGGAACTGCGGCGTATTGGGATAGCAGTCATAGAGATAGTAGCGATTGCTATCGATGACTTCGCCGTCCTCAATCTTGCCACAGCAGAGTACCAGATCATTGAATACCTGGCTACAGATGAGACCGACAAAGGTACTGCCAGAAAAGAGTTTCTGGTCGCCCAGACGGAATTCTACGCCAGAAAGCAGGCGCAGCTTCTCGTATAGAGGCTCCTCCATGGCGTGAAAGCGCAGTTCACGGGTATTCACATCGAACCATTCAATGTCATCTTCTGTAAATACTTCGTAAACATCACCTTCTGACAATCCTGTAGGCAACGTGCAATAGCCACGAGCAAAAAGCCGGGTCTCTTCTTGCAAACTGTCTTCAGACCTCATACTGACTCCATCGTCATCGCTGCTGCAGGCTGCCAGCGGCATTGCAAAACTGGCAATGGTTATCGCCATCGTCCAGATACTGTTCTTGATGTTTTTCTTCATAACTAAAAAGTTTTGTAATCTTCTACTTATATAGTCCGTCGAACTACGAAAAGACTGCACGCTTACCACGTAAATCTGATGCCCAACGGCAATGAGAATGTGAACGGATGCTCTGTGCGGTAGGTCTCGATGTCGCTGCCCGTCGGGATGTAGTATTGCAGACTTGGCTCGGCAAAGAGTCCGATGCTGGGCGTGAGGTTGTACTGCAAACCGAGACCAGTGCCGACTGACCACTGCCACGGGACGCGGAGGGTGGTCTTGTCCGTGGCCTCCAATGCACCATGCAAGTAATAGTTCGTGTTGAACGGCGAATAGATAGGAATTTCCATCGTCACGCCGAGGCTGCCGTAGAGGCTCCACGCCTTGCCAGTGTACATATTGCAGATGCCCTTTACGGGGATGCCGAGGTAGTGAATGGTCTGCTGCTCTTTGATGGTATTGCCGTTTGAACCCATCTCAAACTCAGACTTCAGACGGCTGTAACTTAGTCCAGTTTCCAGACTAAAGCGATTACTCAGTTTATACTTCAATGCCAACGAGAAGCTGATTGGCATATAGTGGTGGCTCTTGCGCACAATCTTGTCATTACCTGGCTGATTGGCATTGTTCAAGGCGATGTTCATGATGACGCTGCGGGTGTGACTCCTGCCGTCGTCGGGATTGTCCGCCAAGAAGGCTGCATAGTCGCTCCAGTTCTCGAAGGTGACAGGCGATGGCGGCTCGCCGCTGATGACTAACGTTGGCATTTCCGTGAAGCTGTATGGACGGTTATAGTTCTGCTCGCCAAAGCCTCCGGTGTATGCGAGGTCCACCGACCACTTTCGCTGACGACTGGTGCCGATGGCTGGCTTGTCGGGGAACAGGTCGGCAATGTCGTAATGCGGTAACTCTACCTTGCGTATAGCCTTTGTCGTATCCGTCCCAATGGTATCAGTTACCATCTGCTCTTGGGCTATAAAATTATATAATGTATCAGACGTGACAGAATCCACTGTTTGGGCAATGACCGATTGCGGGGTGTCAGTTGCAATGAAAGTGGTACGATTCACTGGTAGATGAACAATCACAGGCTTCTGCGGCTGCTCCGTTTGAGAATCTTTCGTCGATTCTTTGGGTGTCTCTTTCTGCTTCGCCACAATTGGCTTTTCATCCTTGACAGCATTATCTCCTTTCCTGAGCAAAAAGAACGTAACAGGAACAAGTAGCAACAGAAGCCCGGCAACCCAATACTGCTTCATCATCTTGCGCAGCATCTTCTTCGCCCGTGCCAGTTGCGACGATGACGAATGTGGCTCTATGCCCAGCATATTGGCAATCTCCTTGTGCGACATTCCTTCGAACACCGACAGCCGGAACACCTGCCCGTAGCCCTCAGGCAATCTGTCTATCATCCTAACAATCTCACTTAGCGGGACACCTCTCACATCCTTTTCCTCGTTTTCGGTAGCAATCAGCTCTGTTTTGCCTGTCTCGTCAAGCGAAACCGTTGGCAATGCCTCCTGATGATCCTTACATTTGGATGCCACGTTTCTCGTGATGGCCATCATCCAAGCCTCTACCCGGCTGACATCGCGCAATCTGTCGAACGAAGTGAAGATAATCACGAAAGCGTCGTGCAATACATCCTCCACCGTCTGCTCGTCGCTGATATAGCGTCGGCACACACCCCTCATCCGCTGGGCGTATGCCATGTACAGTTCTCCGAGGGCATCCGCATCCCCCTGCTTGCACCGTTCTATCAGCCGTGTTATCTCCATCGTGAACATAACGTCTCTATCCATTAAGTCCTACAACAGAGAAAAAGACTGCACCACCACCCACTTTTTTTAATAGTTTTTACAGTCTTTAGCAGAAAAAGGCCTTTTCGT